>Ga0182027_10004835_pt1 | contig 20696 bp, 10 predicted proteins | sample 712E1DmetaG_FD_121300 | JGI IMG/M metagenome (GOLD analysis project Ga0182027, IMG submission 121300) | Permafrost microbial communities from Stordalen Mire, Sweden - 712E1D metaG (Illumina Assembly) | ecosystem: Environmental > Terrestrial > Soil > Wetlands > Permafrost | place: Sweden...
TCAACAGCTTTAATAGCTTCTACTTTACCTTTAGCTGAGGCTACTACTTCTTCTCCAGACTTAGCCTCTGCATCAAATCCTTCAGTTGCTTCCTCATCAACAGCTTTAATAGCTTCTACTTTAACCGCACCGCGGTTAGATTTCAATACCTCGCCATCTAAACTATTTAAAGTTGAGTTGCTACCTTTTAATTGATTTAATGAAGAAATTTCTAGATTTTTGTATTGAGGAATGACGATTAACTTCTTTAAACCATTAATAATGTTATTGAGGAAGGCATACGCACGAATAGAACCTTGGTTTTGGCTGATTTTTGCCTCACCTCTGGTTCCGGTTTTAACTACTGCAGCTATATGTTGGGCAACGGCTGCAACGCTACCTGCTACAAATTCAACATCCTTTACTGCTGATACTTCTGCGCCTGCTTTGTTCTCTACTTTAGCGCTTGCACTTCTAGAACCCGTGATTCTGCTGATTATTCTGGCAATTCTATTCCTAATACTATTGCCAGGCATAACCCTAGAATCATTGATGCTTGCGGCCTCTACGGTCGCATTTCTATTACTAGACACACCTACTAATCCCTGTCTTCCCGCTCCATTTCTGGAGATTACAATCTGGGAACCTGACAGTTTTCTAACTAATACAACTGTACTTCTTACTGCATTTACTACACTACCCGACACATTTGCAACAAATACACCTACTTTACCTCTCGTTTTTGTAGCGCGAACAGACTCTGAGAGAGAGTCAGTCGTGGAAGCAGCAGGCGGAGCCAAACCACTAGTGAAGCTGGTTAAAATACCAGTAGCTTGAAGTTTTATACTAGGAATAACTATCTCATTCCCGCTATTATTAGGTAATACTGGGCTGGTTCCACCCAATGCTTGAGTAGTGCCAAAACCGCCTACAACCGAGCCCACAGTCTTTACATTAACAACCGGAGCAGTATTATTCTGGCCAATAGGCGCGGGAGTTGCCGGAGATTGCCCGCGCACAGGCTCCTGAACAGGCGCATTCTTAGACGCCTGTAATTTGTTCTTAATTAACAATCCGCCTAAACCAGCCAAGCCAATAACCGCCGCAGAAACTACCAGACCTTTTATACCCCCAGCCCTATTATAAATAATAGGTAAGGCTGCTCCTGCAAATACTATGGCCGCGGATACTAAAATTGACTCAAATCTAACCATACCTGATTGATTCAAAACCCAATTTAATTTTAATACCGCTAGCCTTGAACCACCCAAGACATCCTCAACATTCTGCTTTACATATCGATCATTTCTAACTCTGCCCTTGCTCATTGCCGCTCTAATTAATAGATCGTTATGTGAAGAATCCAGAATAATCCTATGTAAATTCAATGTACTGCCTGAACGGCTATAAAATTCTTTATCCGTACCACTAATAATATTAATAGTATTAATTCCATTAAGGCGGCCGATTTTGTTTAAAACAGTCTCTATTTTGCTAATTTCTTCTTTAGAAGCAGCGCCCTTAACGGAGACTTCCTGGCCCCCAATCTTAATCATTGGCGTTTGTTGATCTTCATTTGCCTTAACCTTAATTTCAGGAGCTTGATTGATTACAGGCAAACCAACAACTTCGGCAGGTGTAGCAGGAGAAACTACAGCTTCTGGCTGCTGATCTTTATTTAACCTTAACATTTCTTGCGCTATTTTAGCTGCTGCTTTTATTTGATCAACATCCCCACCATTGCTAGGAGTTTGCTTGGATTCATCATAATTAATAATAAATGCTTGTACTTTGGCCAAATCACTCAATATTGCTAAATCGGGTTTAGTAAATGGGGCAGCTCCTTTAAAAGCTCCATCTTTCCTTATGGCTGCGCCAATCCTATGATTACCATCTAATACTGTATATCGCCCATCCTTTTCCAAAAGCAATATTGGATCCGCAGTCCCCGCACTTTCAGAAATGGCTTTTATAGTTGCATCATCTAAATTCAAATGTTTCAACGCGTAAGCATCAGTAAACTCAGCCTTATTTATTATTTCTTTAACTGACAATTCAGCTCTACGAACTTCCATCTGACTATATTTTGCGGTAAAATCTTCAGCTTGAGCAATCGCCTTATCGCTACGGCCTTTTTTAATCATTTCTACAACTTCAGACCAAGGCACATATGAAGTTGGAGTTACTGGCGACTCAGCTAGTTTAACTTCGGAAACTGGAGCTACTGGTGGATTAACTAGCTTGGCTACCTTAACTTCAGGAGCTGAGGCTGCCGGCTGCGAAGCTTGATTTTTTAATTCAGACAATTTCGCTTCCATAATTGCTTCGTCCGAATATTTTCCGATTTCGAATGCAGGCTTAATAAAATCCTTAATCTCAACTCCGGAAAGAATTTTCTCTTCTCCTATATAGTTTTTATACCAAGCGGGCGATTGTTCTTCAAAATAGTTTAAGATAAGTGCCGGGGTTTTATAGATATCATTTTCAATCTGTTTAAATAAAGACTCAGGCAATGAGATACTCATAATTATCGAGCCTGCAGATCTTCCAAAAGAATCGCGAAGATGAGGCGTCCTAATGCATAGAGAAATAACTACTAAGGCCTCCTTGGCCATTGTGTTGCTAAGGCCATCAATATATTCACCCGCTATTTTACCCTCTGTTATCCATGTTGAGCCAAGCTTTTGAACTTTCAGTCCTTTGTCAACAACAAGCAACCCATATGGAGAAGTATTATTACCTTTATCGTGATCCCGAAGCCATAAATCAAGCCAAGCTGAATTTGCCACTTCTACTTCTACTAACATGTCTGAGCGCAATCCTTTTACATCCTTAAGACCATAGCCTCTTTCTTTGTTAGGGATATTCAATTCTTTTTCTATCAATGGAGTAGTAGTACAACTAATTGCAGATCCAACTTTCTTCTCTAAAATATCTTTTAATTTTATAACTGGCTGCGGTATTACTTCCGGGGCCGCGGCCGGAGCTAAAACTACTGGCGACTCAGCTAGTTTAACTTCGGAAACTGGAGCTGCTGGTTTAAGAACCTCGCCCTCTGGGACCATATGATTTTTGAAGTCCTTATACATAGACACCATAAGATTTTCTCTCTTAGTCTGGTCATCAGGTAATTTGGAGTAATCTTCAGGCGTAACCGTTTGATAGGCTCCGAAAACAAGGTAAACATTTTTCATGGGTTCCTTATTATCAAGAAGGAACCACTCAAATTCTTTCTGCGTTACTTTTCTCTCCTGATAAGTGAGGTTTTCTGATGCAACATTTGCTGGTACGAAAAACACTATTGGCTTTCCATCCATGGCAATACGATCTAAATGCTCCAAGCCGCGATTATTCCAATCTCCATACATACGCTGATAAGTTTCCTTCCAGGTTTCCAATCCAGCGGCTTTTGACAAATACTGATATATATCCATACCCTTAAAAGTGGTAATACCTAAACTATATCCTCCACCGTTGACCAAAGTCGGGAAATCCTGGAGAAAATCATAAATAGACATAACATTGTACTTGTTCTTTAAACCATTAACCTGTTCATCCGTTAACCCACTACTCTTTATTGCTTGATCAAGGTTGACTGGCCTTAATATGCGCTGCTCAAATACGGGCGCTTGAGAAGCTGAGGCTGCAGGCGGATTAACAACTATCGGCTCAACTGGCTTAACTTCTTCTGCTTTAGGTTGATTTGCGCTCGAAAACTGAGCTGACTGCTGAGCTTCTTCTGCTTTAGGGGTTTCGGTTGCCTTTGGGGCTTCTTCCGCTTTGGATGTTGCTTTTTCTACGAGTTTCAAATAATCTGCAAACTCAATATCAGAAACCAAAAGGCTAGTTAAACTGGCAACTCCATCACCTAATATTTTACGAGCCTTCTCTAATTTGGTCGCTCTATCTTTAACAACTTCTAACCCTGGAGCAAAAGGCTCAACAAGTTTAATTATATTACCAGCAATATCAGCATCATTACCTAAATCATCAAGCGTAATTGTCTTGTACTGGTCAACCTTGGCTATAATGCTATTTATTAACGTTACAGCACTATCTTTTGATTTAGAAGGAACCTTGCTCATCATCCTCAAAACTTCAAAATTTTTAGCCGAAGCCGAGAGCAAATTACCAACATTAAATACGCTCGCCTCCTTATTTGTAATGCCCCATTTTTCAATCTCTCTATTTAAAGCCTTGGCTTTCTGAAACTCAACTAATCCTAAATTAGGCCTCGTTAATTTAACTAGAGTAAATTCAAACGCATCTAAATTTTGTTTATTCTCCTTATCTATCTTAACCAAAAGTTTACTTGCCTGCTTATCCAGCCCAGTGAAATTAAGTTTTTCAATATTCCTAAGATCATCATTGGATAAATCCAATTTATTATTTAAAAGAAACATCACATCGTTACCTAAAAATAATGCTTTTCTATTAGCTATTAACGTTTGTACCTTAACCGGGGGCATTAAATACCAACTAGGCTTAACCATCTTTTGCGCGAATTGAATCGGGTTAAACAAGAACGCTTGAGATAAATAGCTATCCTTCTTAAGCTCTTCATTCGCCTTTTTATTCAAAAGATTATAGACAGAATTTACGGTAATTAAGTTATTAAAATTAAGATTTGGGTTAAGAACACCGACAACCGTATCGGCTATTTGTTGTTTTTCCAAATTAGAATAGATATTAAAATCTAGATGAGTGAATACTTGATTATTTACAAAATTAAAGACAGTATTTGTGGATTCAGGCGTACTTAAGGTGAGCTTATTTTGTTTAATTAAATTTAGAACTTTAGCAATAGGAGAATTCGGCATATACCCAGCAATTAACGAAATGGCCTCCGGTGAACCGCGTGTACCATTTTCTGATAAAACAACATTTAATGCTTTGTAGACTTTAGCTATTTCATTAACCGTTAATGGCTCTTCCCCAGCGCGCTCTCTTTCAAGCGCAACCCTATTAACAATAGCTGCCACCTGCTGATTCTTGATTATATTCTTGCCCAATTCATCAAAAATTATTCTTTCCTGAAAACGATTATGCTTTGCGACTTCAGCTATTTCCACAATATTAGCTGCTTCTCTAATAGAAATATCTCTCCTGGCTTCAATAGCAGTATAACCTTCCGGAGTTACTATCTTTCTTGAAAGATCTCTTATAATAGCAGCTTGACTGGTAACCGACTTTTCAAAATCTCCTCTGGCAATGCCGCCAAAAACATCTGCAGCCTGAATAGCTACCTTCTGTATATTGTCCTTAATCAACGTATCCGCGCTACGGGAAGGACCTAAAGTCAAATCCACATCTGTCTCTTTAATATTTAATACCTTATGCAATATTTCATTAAGCTTAGCTTGTTTTTCACCTGAAGAAATCGAAATCATATACTTTAAGGGCTCAATTAAACCCTTGGAATATGCCGCTTCCCTTATATGATGTATTAACGCATCTGAAATTTCCTCTGCCTGCAATATATCCGCATTCTTTAAAATTTCCTTAACTTCTGTATTCTTTCCATAATCACGATTACCAGTTAAGCTATCATACAATTTTGCTCTTTCACTACTTGCGACATTCTCTCTTAACAAATCTTTCTGATAAAATACAGATTTTTCACTTTGCTCGCCATTATTTCTAGCAGTACGGCCTAATGCCTGCAACAATTCTGAGTTGCTAAAATTATGCGCATCCGCAAGAATTAAATTACTATCTCCTTTATAATCGATACCGGTTGCTCCTTTGATATTAGAAAGCACAACCTTACCTTGGATAGAATTAGCGATTTCACCTACCTGTGCTTCGGTAGTAGAATTACCGATAACCTTAAAATCTTTTTCTCCTAATTTTAAGCTTTTTAAAACTTTATTGATAGCATCAAATTGCTTAGCATCCTTTACAACCACCAATAAGCCCCGCTCACCTCTATTTTTTACAGCTTCAATAATTGTGTTTTTAATTTCCTGTTCCGTCATAGACTTTGTAATATCGGCTTTATACGTTGAGTCTGTTACGTAAGTTACACCTTTACCTAAGTGTAAAGCATGCATTAATTCCACTTCTTTCAAAGTACCAGAAGCTCCTGAAATAGATGCCGTCCGGTTAAACAATCCCAAAACTCCAGCTACAGTACCCTGAGAAGATGTTTCACTATAAACCAACTTATTCTTATCAACAGACATGCCGTCAGCTTTTAATTTACTATACAAGGCAGAGATAAAATTCTTGTCGCTAAATACCCTGCCCTCTTCCATATTGCCATTTTCTACTGGTTTTATCGCGCCATCTTTAATACCAACGGTTGTTCCATCGGCAAATAAAGCGTCGAAGTAAGCCTTCCCCAGCAACTTAGCTTCAGAGGCTGGTATATTAATTTCTGCTAGTTTACTAATTATTATCTGTTCTGCCTTTGTATTGTAACGATATTCTCCCCTATCCCGGTATAAATACGCGTTAGACTCACTATTAGCTTTATCAATATTAGTAGTCTCAAATATCTTGCCTTCACCAGTGGCACCTTTCCGGGCAATTTCAGCTGGCTGGTATATTGAATCTAACGCCACTTTAACTTTAGCAGAAGTTACAATATCCTCATCTTTAATTATTTTCTGGGTATCAGCAGTTATATAGGTAACCTTGCTTGAGAAAGGTAAGTGAAACTCATCGAACCTGATTGTATTCTGCCGCATTAATGCTTCTCTAAGATACAAATCTGGAGTCAAGCTTAAGAAACCAAGGGTAGCCTGATCAAGAATGGTAATTTTCTTGGGATTCAACAAAGTATCTGTAAGTTTTATAGTATCCCTATTACCATTACCATAATACTTAGATCCATTTTCCAGCTCATAACCAAAAAGACCGGCCAATTCTTGAAGGTTTACTGGACTTTTCCCTCCGTCTTTAATTGAATTCAGTGTCATTTGCGCTTCGCCCGGCTTAACCACCAAAACCTGGTTCAATTCTGCACCGAAGAGTTTCTCGCTAAGCACCCCTCTTGTTATTATTTCGGCAAAAAAAGCTAGTGTCTTACCGCCAGATGTTCTCTGAGAAACGCTATCCCCCTTAAGCAACCCAGCAATCATCTTCAGCTGTTCATTCGACTTGCCCAAATCAAGACCTTTTGCTAAATCATTCTGCGCTTTTTCAAATATAACCCGGGCAACAAAACCAAACATCTCGTCTGTCTTATTATTAGAATTTTTAGCTATCTCAGCTAATCTATTATGTATAAAATCTTTATCCAGCTTAATCTCAGGATTGAATCCTTTGGCAATACCTTCGTTTCCCGAGAAAACTAATGCTCCTGTTGTATCAAAAGTAAGATTTCCTCCCTCTAGATTCCTGGCTAAATCCGCCAATTTCACCTCATTAACTGATCTTAAAGCCCGCGCAATAGTTAAATCAGGAAATAACCTCATTGCCATCTCACTTCCCACTTTCATCTTCCCAGATAAACCAAATAAACCCATTTTAAGATTAGTCTTTCCCTCTAAATTTTTAAAATTAGATTTCTCTGCAGCTTCAATCTGCGCATCTATACCCCTTAATTGCTTATCAATTGTACGAAGTTTTGTATTTTTTTGGACCTCAGATAATGCTTTATGTTCTCTAATAAAATCCCGCCTATCTAATAACTTGCTTTTGGCCTGCTCTAATTCCCTGTTCCCTGCCTTAACTTCCTGCAATGCATTTACTAATTTTTCTATATCTTTAGTAGAAACTCTATCTAACCCTTTTCTAAACGCATCAACCATATAAACAACTGCCATATCCTTACTTATCTTTTCATTAATCAAACCGTCCTTGATCATCTTCCCAAGTAATTTACTGGCGCTCTGCAAGGTTTCCTCTTTTAAGCTCATATCGGAGGCGCTAGTAAAAATCTTTAAGCTTTCCGGAGTTACCCTCTCAAGATTAAGCTTCTTTAAAGATTTGTTAATTTCCTTGCTCATCGAAGACAGCTTTTCCGAAGATTCACCTTTTATTAAATAAGCCTCTTGATAAGCTAATTGTTGATTTAAATAATTCTTTTCTTTGCTCGTAAGATCGGGGGACTTAAGTTCTTCTCCAAGTGTTTTTATAAGATCAACATGAACATCAACAACCCCTTCCTTAAATATCTTCCCAACTCCTCTATTTAATTTATTTATTTCTTTCAGGCCGGCCTTATAATTACCCTGCGCCCTAAATGTTTCAAATATCTCTTTGGCAGCTTTCAACCTAAGAGAATCACCTAAAGGCATTTCTAATTTAGCTTTATCCCCGGAAGGAAGGGTTACTTTAATCTCAATAAGCTTGCCATCCGGATTCTTTTTGCTCAATATTTCCTTAAACTGAATCGGATCTACAATACTCACACCTTGACCTAACTGATTTCCTACTATGTTAGTTATTTTACCTAGCCTATCTAACTCTTTATTCACATTATTAACGTCATTTGCGATTTCAACCAAGGGTTGCTGGGTTCCTTTATATTCTCCACTCAAAACATTCTTATAATCTAACTTTAACTGGATTAAATCCCGGCGTAAACCAGCGGGCAATTGTTTGGCAGGCCCCGTATATTCAAAAATACGTCCTGCTAGATCCCTATAATTACCAGCTTCTCCACCTTTAGATTTAGCTATTAATTGAGAAGCTTCATCAACAAAATTACTCTTAATCTTATCCATAAGGAATTGTTTTCTTGTACCTATTTCCTGACTTTTAGCTAAAGTATCCTTTAAACCACCAAATTCTCTAGTAATCGAGACTGCTTCTTTAAAATCATTAAAAGACTTAGCAGAAATAAATTTACCTCTATCATTAATGAATTCTCTGGCTAGCAATAATTCATCGCTCTTAGGGGCAAAGCTTGGCACCATAAAAAAAGGAAGCCAAGTGGCGTAAGATTTTACCCCTTTGGAAACATAGCCTTGCCGGTCATAAGAAGCATAAGCTTTATACGTATTGCCTCCTATAACTATGGTTCCTTTAGCATCTTGTATAAGCTCTAAATTGGCCGGCTTACCTTTTCCTGTAGACAATGTAAATTCGGCTGATTGAGTAAATTTATTATCTATAACATCAACTAATGTATTCAAGCCAGTAACTACTCCAGGCATAGTTATAAGATTTGAACTTGTCCATTGTAACGCGGATCCTAATCTAGTGGGAACTTTTAACATGCCTTCAAAAGATGAAGCTTCAAGTTTAGCAGCTACGGTATCATAACCTCCCTTATTAATACTGGCCGCAATACGTTTGAATGGATTAAAGCTAGGGGCACTTTCTGTCTTTGCTTGGAATAATTCAACCATCGGCTTCATCCATACACCTGATTGCGGGCCATGAACCGCGCTTAATAATAAATCTTTAGGTGCCAAAGTAGCAAAATTTATTCCCTTGGGACTAATTTCTTGCCCATCGCCCAATACCGCGGTCGCAGGCTTGCCACTTGCTATTTGTTCATTTACTGCGGCTATTTGCTTATCGGTCAGATTGACTTCGCCCTTCCAAGAATCACTTTTTTGTACCCAGGTCATAGGATTATACCAGCGTATATTAGCTATCGCTTGTTGTGTATTTGCATCAGTGCTAATTTCACCATTATAAGCGCCGACTTTTACCGCAAGGCTTTGCCAACCTGCGCCACCTACGGTAAAAAGTGGTGAAATAGCTACCCAATCAATCGCCCCGGCTAAAGCTTGATTATAAAAAAAGCTTGCTCCACTTGTTGCTGGACCAAAAAAGTTAAGACTATTCGTACCATTACCCAATTGACCGAATAACGCTGTAGTTTCTTTGGCCTCACCTGAAATTCCATAATTTTTAAGCCCATCAACAATCCCTGACTTCTGCCCTCCTATATATGAAGCAGTCAAACCGCCTAAAATAAAACTTCCTACAGTATCAAACAGAAATTTATTAGTTTTAAAATTTTTATTTTTATCTCGATAATCGCCATTAATAAGGCCTACTCCTGGTCCGGCTAAATCTGCAAATAAACCACCGTAGCCGATTTTTGTTACCAACCCAAGCTTACCACTCATGCCTAAGATACCTTTAGAAAAAACTCCATCCACTTTACCCAAAGGAGTAAATCCAAGTCCTAAACCACCACCGATAATTCCGCCTCTTAAATAATTCCAACCGGCGCCTTTATCGAACGCAAAGTAGTTCTCTCCAAACTTACTTAAATCCCCGTCCATAATTGTTTTGGCCGCGGGAAATATTAACGCGCCACCAACCGTAGAAAACCCTATTTTAGCTAAAGGAGGCATTGTATTAAATACTGAACCGTTGGAAGAGAGAATTGCTCCGGTGCCAAATACGGCTCCGGAAATTAAACCCGTCTCCAGACCAGAAGTATAATGTCCCAACATTGAATTAATCGTTGGCCCAGAGCCACCAATCGCATCGCCAAGCATACCGGTAACAAGAAATACTTGTCCAGTAAGCGCAGCCTGCGATGCAACTGTACATCCCAAATTAAATAACTTAGGCGCAATATTTACATAGGCACTTGATATGCTATTTCCGATAGTAAGCATCCGACTTGCATTAGGCATATTCGTTAATGCTGTTCGCTGCAACGCTAATGCATCCTCACCTAGCGCACTAGGCGCACTACCAAATCTTGCTATACTAGGACCCGCGGCTGAAAACGCTGCCGAGCCAATGGAAAGTGCATGCATTTGCCATTGGTTATTATTAAGCCCCACAAGTTTGCCTGTTGTCAAATAACTTGTTCCCTGTAAGGTAACTTCATTGGCAGCTACACCTATGGCTAATCTTTGAGCGAAACTAAGTGCCGGACTTAATGCTGAGAACATGCCGGCTGTTGCTACAGTTACAGCACTGCCAGCAATAAATTGCTTAGTATTCATTCTGTTTACAGTAGAAATTGCATTATTTAAGTCTAATTTGCGATTCCGGTTATTCATTATTGACTGTTCCTTTAGCGCATTATACTTCGGAGGATCCCCTGCTCCCAAAACCTGTTTACTTTCTGCAAGATTTAAAACCCTTAGATTGGCCGGTAAAATGCTTGTTAAAACATAACCACTAAATTTATTAAGAAATGTATCCCGGGGTAAAAATTCTTCTTTATGCTCATTGCTATAATAAACTTTATCTACGGTTACCCGCGTAACTAAAACATAGTGGTCTTCTTTAAAGTGGGCAATAAAGGGAGTAATTTTATCAATATCTGAATTATTAGTTAATTTAACCGGAAACAGTTCTGCACCAAAAAATTTAGCTGCCTGAGAAAGGGCATAGAGAGAATTCTTGATAACTTTAGGTGTACCTTCCGGCTTGACTACATCATTGAGAATATCTACGGTTAAAGCCATAATCGCGATATCACTTTCAGGAGCTTTAATACCGGAATAGTTCAGGTAATCATAAAGAGCCTTTGATCCGCAAGGTTTACCCTTCAACCACTCAGTAATTTCTTCAATCTTCTGATTGGACATTTTCAATGGCTTATCTAATTTTATGGTCAGATTGGACGAAACCTTGATTGCATTTACAGGTTTATTAGAGATATCTTTGAGGATATTGCGGATGGCTAAAGCAGTATCGATATTACCCAGGTTCTTGAGGTATCCTGGAGCAATAGCACCAACAGCGGGCTTATTCCAGAGCACACGCCAGTCATATTCAACGGCCTGAGCTACCTGCTCTGGCAAAAAGACCGCAATAACAATAAAAGCAACCGCGCGGATCCAAGTCTTGAAACTTGACTTGAATTCTTCTTTAGGTTGCTTAATACTGTTTTCGGTCTGTGACTGTTTTATATTCATCTTTTACTTTATAGTGAAAAATAAAAAATAAATACTTCCCCTTACCCCAAGACTTTTCATTTTTTTAATGAAGCTTCTTTTCATAAGGTCACCAGATTATTAAAACGTTTTTAAATTCTCTTATTAAGTTCTCAAATAAAATCGAGTTGTCAACCTTCAACTCTCGTCGATTCTGGCAACCCGGCTATCCTTGAACTTCTTTGGGACTTAAGGACCCGTGGCTTTGTGTCCTTAGATTACTCTAAGTTTACCTTTTCAACTTGTTCAACTTACACTCAAATATAACATCCAGGATAGACGCTGTCAAGTGAAAATTGTGCTTTTTTTGGTAACGCTTTCTTTTTAAGGGCCTGCCGCTAAAAAGGACTTTTCTTTCTAAAAAAGAAGACACTCCTGAAACCCAATAAGTGCAAAGATCACTACAAAATGGAACGAAAAAGGAACGTTTCACTTAGGTGAAACGTTCCTCTCTGTTAGACCTCAGCTATTGCTAATCTTGACTTTTATAATTGGACAAATAACAAAACAGAGTGGACAATTATCAATTCAGAATGGACAGTTGTAAGCTAGTTACAGCTAGAGTGGACAATTTTTAGAGCATAAAGAAAGCTAATTCCCGCGCCTAGAATGGAAGACACAAGGACACCAAGACACAAAGACACAAAGACACCAAGACACAAAGACACCATGTCACAATGTCACAGATTACCAAGACACAACAACGCTACGGTGACGTTATGACTTTGCAACCTAGTGACTTTTTTCTGTTGATTCTGTTGCTTTATACGCCTATTGATTAAAGAACAGGTTGCCAAGACACAACGCCACCAAGTCACAAGGAAGAGAAAATGCAGGCTCCGAAGACTATAAGTGAATAAGAAAAACATCTTACTAAAGATATCAAAAAGTTAAGCTGGATTATAATCTGATTGGGGTTTTATGATGTCCAAAAATACCCCGGTTACCTTCATATATTCCCTAACCTGGTGACTTTGTGACCTTGTGACAGGCGACCTGGTGTCATTTTTCTGTTAGATTCTACCTCTCAATCCGTCTATTAGTGTAGAGAGTAAACCAAAAGGACACAAGGACACCAAGTCACAATGTCACCAAGTCACCAGAAAGGAGAAAAAATGGCCCAAATAATACCTCAGGAAACAATAGAACAAAAAATATTCCTGATCCGCAATCTAAAGGTTATGATAAGTTCACACCTTGTTCTGCTCTATGGAGTTAATACCAGTGCTTTGATTCAAGCTATAAGACGTAATATTGAGCGATTTCCTGAAGATTTTATGTTTGCTTTAACTAGAGAAGAAATCCTAAACTTATCACAAATTGTGATAAGTTCCAAATTGAAACATGCGCCTAATGTATACGCTTTCACTGAACAAGGCATCGCTATGCTCTCATCGGTGTTACACAGTAAGAGAGCCATAAAAATCAATATTGCCATCGTGCGCGCCTTTGTAAAACTAAGACAAATACTATCTACCCACAAAGAACTTGCCCACAAATTGGTTGAATTAGAACATAGAATCGAAAACACGACGAAGCAATTAAGGGGATATTTGAAGCTATCCGACAACTTATGATTGTTCCCGAAACTCCAAAGCGCAGGATTGGTTTTCATTCAGATTAGCCAGGTTGCCAAGACACAATGCCACAAGGTCACCAAGAGAAACACAGTGACTTTGTGACTTTGTGACAGGTGACCTGGTGTCCTTGCAATCTGGTGACTTTTCACTGTTAGATTTTGCATTTCAATTCGTCTATTGGTGTAGGAAGGAAACCAAAAGGACACAATGCCACAAGGTCACAAGGTCACCGAACGCTCTTTGTGACATGGTGGCGTTGTGACTTGGTGTCCTGGTGACTTACATAACATAAGGAGTAAAAATGGAAAAAGGTTATAAAAAATTGTTAGTGTGGCAAAGAGCTAATGAATTAGCCAGGGAAATATATCTGGCTACCAAGAAATTCCCTAAAGATGAACTCTACGGAATAACCTCCCAATTACGCAGGGCTGCTGTTTCTGTGCCTACTAATATTGTAGAAGGCTCAGGTCGACAAAATAGAAATGAATTTAAGCAATTCGTTAATATCGCCCTGGGTTCTTTGGCTGAGACAGAATATCTACTAGAGTTTTCTTTCGAATTAAAGTATCTTTCAATCGAGGATTTTAATAGGCTAGAATCTATCCGAAAAAACGTAGGTGGACTACTCTGGAATCTCTATAAAAGCTTCACTTTGTGACCTGGTAACCTTGTGTCTTGGTGTCTTGGTAACCTTGTGAATGGTGACAGGTGACCTTGTGTCCTTGCAACCTGGTGACTTTTCTCGGAAGTTACTTAAGTCCACCAGTAAGCCCCCCTTGCATAAATACAAGCAAAATAGGGCCTCCGATAACAATCCCGATTACCGGCATAATGAAGAAGATAAGTGGAAGGAGTATTTTAATCGGCGCCTGCAAAGCCGTTCTTTCCCCACGGTGAAACCTCTGCGCGCGGGCATCTTCAGAAAGAATCGCAAATGACTCGGCAATTGGCGTTCCCATGCGCTCCGCCTGAATAATGGTTTGTACAAATGAACTTATTTCCGGTATCTCTAGCCTGCGCGCCATATCTTTTAGAGCCTGGATACGGGGTTTACCCCATTTTACTTCATCCAGAACAAACGCCAGTTCCTCCGTCATCGGAGTATGGGGAGTTTTATCAATCACCCATCTTACTGCATTCACAAAGTCCAGGCCACTTTCGATACATAACCCCAGAAGATCTACAGTCTCCGGAAGCCCGCGGGCGATTAAGTATCTACGCTTGGCAATCTTACGCTTTACATAAAAATCCGGTGCAATATACCCAATAGCCGCGGCAATTAACATTAAAACCGGATCAAATTTACCGATAAGCGTTAACATAAATATGGTAAATATTGCCACCAAGAATATTTTGATATTAAAAAATACCTCCGGTGGAATATTAATATGCGCGGTGTCTAAATTTCTTTTTATCCCGGCTGCTAAACCAGTTCTCTCCAAAAATGCCCGAGTAGGAAGAGCATTCAAAAAATCAAATTTTGACTTATGAATTTTAATCGTAGCCGTGTCGGTAGGCGGCATACGCAAAAGCGTACTCTTCTGAGACAAAGCAATCCCCCAGGCAACCAGGCCGATTGAAACAACAATAAGAAGAAATACGATGATTTCCATTTTTATATTTTAATTGTACTAAACATTTTAATCAAGACCATGCCGACGATCTGCATAACTACAGCGACAATCAAAAGCATTCTACCCAAATCGCTCTTTAACATAATGTCAAAATGATGCTTATTTACTGAGAGAACCCAAGCCACAAATACAATCGGCAAAAAAGACATGATTGCTCCCTGCAATCTACCTTGCAAAGTTAAGGTTTTAATGCTTTCTTTCAATTTACGGTTATCCCGGATAGTTACGCTCAAACGGCTAAAAACCTTGGTCAACTCGCCTCCTGTTTCACGCGAGACTAAAAGCGCATTAATCACCAGGCTTAACTCTTCAAGATTCATCCTTTTATTTAAATTTACCAAGCTTTCCTCTAAGGGGATACCCATCTTATTTTCCCTGACCACCAAGCCTAATTCCTGACTCATCGGCGCAGGCATTTCCTCGACCAACACCTCAAGCCCCTGCAGAAGGCTTAATCCGCCTTTTAAACAGCTAGAAAGCATATTAATCGCATCTAAGAGCTGGCCATTAAACTTTTGGATTCTGTTCTTATAACGCATTTTTAGGATAAGATTGGGGATTACCAGGCCGATTAAGCCGCCGAAAACAGCAAGAATCAAAGACTGCAGAACAATAAAAGCTCCCATACTTAAAATAATCGGCAGGATAAAATAAAGCATCACAATGCTCTTGGGGCTTTTATGATAAAACATCTTATCCATTTCCTTGGCAACTATCGCTTCCTTCTTCTGTTGCCAGGATTGTATCTTTTGCATAATAGCGGGAAAAATACTTAAAACAATTAAAACAACCGAACATAAAATTAAAATACTAAGTAAAAAAAACATAACTACTCCATTATTTTGAGGGTGTGTATTGCTCGCCACCACCCAAAACATCTCCTGCCTGCCTAAACCTACCTTGCAGGCTACGCTTGTAATACGTCCCCATAGCAATTAACACCCCGATAATTACCGTAATTACAACCACATATTCTAAACTCGATTGGGCGTTATATGTTATTTTCCTTATTCGCATAATATGTAACCAAAATAGTAGTAGTACTGTTCGAATCCATAGAATTATTAGCAACCTCCGGATTACCCTGGAAATCCAAATTATTCTGGTATAAATCTATCTTACAAATTTCTCCATCTCCTCTATGGAATTCTAAAGAAGTTTTGCTAAGCGAACCCTGTATGTCAATTTTGGGAGAACCCGCAGGCAAATTATTAATCGCCTTTTTATATTCTGAAGAATTGATTGCTTCTGTTTTTATAGGAGCCTCTTTAAATAGACTCCAACCATAATTTAACATACCAGATTTATAGAAAAAAACCACCTCTTTAATGCTATCTTTTGTTCCATAGGAAGCAGTAGCCCCTACAGGTAAATACCAAAACAAATTTTGTTTACTTCCAGGATAAGTAGGCATAAAGCTTACTTTATCAGGAGTTTCTTTATTCGACGCCAAAATTTCATCTTTTTGGGGCATTCTAAAGGCGGTAACTGAAAAACGCGTCTTGTTATCTTTGCTTGCTAATTTTAAAACCCCAATAGTAACAAAAGAGTCACCTTTAACGAACGAATTGCCCCGCTCCTTATGCCAGCCTGCATTAACCATCTCTTTATCAAAAAAATTATTTATTTTTTTTTCGCCAAAAGAGGTTGTATAAAATTTTATATAACCTTTAGTAGGACCGATATTAAAGTTTTTTTCCAAAACCTGGATTGAATCAACAGGTAAGGGGATGACTATTTCCGAACCCCATAATAAAGAGCTCAAAAAAGTAAATAAAAAAATCCATAGAAATATTACCTGCTTAAATCTGATCTTAAACATCATTTTCCCCTCCATATCTATCTAATTAGCAGCGGTAATACCCGGATCATATTTTTTTGTTGGCACATATTCAGTAACTGATGCATCATAGTTAAAGGGATCAATGTCCATATTAAAAGTACCTACATTTCCGCCATCAAACTTAGCCGTGCCGCAGCTTTTTACATTAGTGTATGGATATGGTGCCGGCAAAAGTCCAGTATCATTCGCGGGATGAATTTGTTCCACACAACAAGTGGTTGTCCAATTATTGTCAGGTAAAATTACCTCATTAATTTTAACAATCATAACGTCCTTTAATGCATCATTCGGTTGCCCATCAACACAAACTTTGCCACGCGGAAAATCAGTATTCGGCAATCCTCTTGCCTGCCAACCAAGAAAAGCCTGGTCATTTAAATTTCTTAAGGATAATATAAGTATTTGCCCTGGTACTGTAGCAATTGCCGCAATTATAACCAATGCCGCTACTACAGCAGTTTGCATAAATCCATAGAGAGCATACATCGAACCGGCTGCAAAAAACAACGCAGGACAAGAGGGAGGCCAAGCAGCACAAAGAAGAGTTAAAAGCCAAACAGTCACACTTAATACAAAAACAGGAATAGGACCAAAAGCTAGTACAGAACCAGCCAAGGCAACCAATGCGGTATGGATCAAATTCGAACGGTTAATCATCTGATCTAATAGATCTGAAATATTTGCATAGCCTTTATTAGTAGGTTGAATCCTATAGTCTTCTATTATCGGTAAATCTAAGGTAGCGGCAACCACATGCCCTTGATTAAAATCATCCGTCCAGCTATAAGCTACGCGAGTTTTATTTACATAAGGTTGCATCTTTGCTAAAAATACACTAAAGGGACCGGACTGATCAGGTGGAAGCTTATCCGATATGCAGCTATTAGAAAAAGCATAATTTAATCCGGTTTTTCGTGAATTATTATAAGATGTTTGCATAGAATCCACAGCATTACAGAACCTTTGTCCTTGTTGTTGGTGAAACGCATCAGTGTATTCTTTCATTTTTATCGCTGACGTATGAAAAGCTGAAACATTTTGAGATGCAAAAAATAGTAATGTAACAGTTATGCCATTTAGGATGGATGCAGCCAGGCCATTTATCCAAACTTCACCGATAATCGGAGGAACTACTGTCAAAGCAGCGCTAGAAATCATATTTGTCTGAGCAGCTAGTACTAAAAGAATTGCGGCTTCAATACGTATACTGGCTTCGTTATAAGCATCCTTGTAGCCACTAGCTGTATCGTCAAAATAAAAACCTAAATTAAGATTCGTCTCGGACAGCCCATTAAAAGCTCCGGCCCAGGTTGAAGCAGTAGCCAAAGCACCGGCATCCGCACCGTTAGCAGAACAAGTTTTATCTATAGAAGTTTTACCAATATTAATCGTTGCAACAGCGGCAATAAGCAATACCACCAGAATAATTAATAAAAAGGGAGTAACTTGTCCTGATAATTTACTCCCTTTTTTAAAATGTCTGTTTTTAGCGAACCAGAAAAAAAACAAACTTGTTCTCCTTGTTTATTTACTTAAATAGATACAACTGATTCTCTTGAATGTCCTCGGCCGTAAACGGTTTTCCCGGTTCCCCCGGGCTAGTTCTTGAACCTGCCTGTATCCGAGTCTCGTTATATCTTAACTGCCGTTTAATAATATTATCGCTTGACCACTTCCATAAACCCAGCAACCCAAAGAGCAACGCCACCATTATAATAAAAATCAATGAAAATTCCAAGGTTGCCTGCCCCCTGCTTATCATTGCGTACTCCTGGACCTATTTAAAATTGTTTGTTCTAAACTTGTCGGATTAGAATAATATTTGCCATCGGTCCCTAATGTATATGTAAATGTTGGATACTGCCTTCCACTAATGCTCACATCTGCTTGTAAAATATCCTGGGCGTTGAGTGTTTTAGTGGTAATAATATTACCACCGGCAGATTGATTAGAAGAAATAATGGTAGTATTAACTTTATTGGTAAAATTATTAGTAGCAGATTCGATTGTTCCAGCTAACGGGGCATCACCGGGATTCAACGAAATTATATCACCATTTAGCTCATACTTTGTAACTCCGTTTTCGGCCTGACTTGTGCCATCTTCCCATAACACATTAGAACTATTATTAAAAGACTGCAGCTGGCCTAATTCCATGGGGGTACCCACATTTGGCATCCTTCGGAAAATAACCTGGGTATAAGAAGCGGCATTCCTGGGGCCATCTGGCGCCCTTGCACCACCTGCTTCCTTTAAAGCCGCACGGAATGTTTGCTGAAGATAAGATTGTTGGCGGTTAATTTTTTCACTATAATTAATCAAAAAAGTAAAAGCAATAATAATTAATGAGCCCAGAATAGCTAGCTCCGTGGCCGCCTGCGCCTTACGGTTGCAAAACATTCTTTCCGCCTCCTGCCACTATTGAAAAAACTTATTTACCCTCGGTAGTAGAGGTGTATTCAGTAGTTGTCTTTTCAGACCCAGATAAGCTTCTTTTACCCCCTTCAAGCTCTTTTAAAGTTGCCGTTGAACCGGAAGAAAGTTTAGATGATGAATTATTAACTACTAAACCTAAAGTATCTACTTCGTAAGGTAGCTGCTCTTTACCGATCATATTATCTGTTAAGTCTTTTACCTTCCCCTGCAATCCACGCTTAAAATAAACCTCCATACTAATTAATACCAAACCCACTATGCCAAGAATCAAAGCTACTTCCGTTAAATTCTGCCCTTTACAAAAATATATCCTTTTTATTCTCATTAACTCCATCCCAACTATTGCAAAGAACCTAGACCTTCTTCCGTATTTTTCAAGGTAGTTGATGTCCCCTCTTCGTAGTTAGTGGTTTTAGAAGTAACGGTAACGTCTGGAAGAGGAGCCCATCTATCCGATTCTACTTCATACATTCCTCTTGTTAAGGAAAGCTCTTTATTTAAAACTTCTATCTTTGAATTTACATTATCTAAGGCTTCTTGCAAGGCAGCAATAGAACCAGGATCTACTCCCGGAGCCGAAGTTTTAGCCCCCAGAGAATCATTGTACGCCTGAATTGCCGCTTCTTTAGCATGCATTTGAGTTTCCAGTTCTGTTTTTTGATTCTCTAAAACTACACGCTTAGCTCTCAAATCATTTAATTTGTTATTATTTTCTGTTAACTTATCATTTATAATCTTTAGTCTCGTAGCTTTACTATACTCACAAGCAGGATCTGGATAACATGGATCAGCAGGTGGACATACAGGAGGAGCTGGCGTACATGATGGATTTGGCGCACATACAGGAGCAGGTGGCGAACATGAAGCATCATCTGGCGCACAGGTATTAACAGCCGGAGTACATATCGGAGGACAGGTAACCGATGGTGTACATGGTGGAGGAGCTGGACAAACAGTAGGACAAGGAGGTTCGCTATTTATTGCATCCCTCTGACTTTCAAGGTCAGCAATAGTTTGTTCTAGATCGGTCTGATCTTTTTGATTAGTCACAATCGCATTCCCTACACTATAATATTGCGCTTGTAAACCTGCCATTTCTGTATTAGCTTTTTTTAAATCATTTCCTATATCCGCCAGAACCGTGCTTGCAGAAACCTGATCTTTTACTTCAGCAGCAGAAGTTAACCGATTTATCTCGCCCATTAAATTAACCCTGATTTCATCGAGGCTTTTCAATTCCATCTCGAATTGTTTCTGCCATTTTTGATATCTCTGCATAGCATCTGTTCCTGATTGAACATCGCCATACTTAGTTGTAGTGGCACTCTGTGATTTACTTGTAGATATTAAATGCTTAACCTCTCTATTATTTACAGTGGTCTTACCTGGCTCATATTGCCCGGCGCCGATCTGA
>Ga0182027_10004837_pt1 | contig 20695 bp, 16 predicted proteins | sample 712E1DmetaG_FD_121300 | JGI IMG/M metagenome (GOLD analysis project Ga0182027, IMG submission 121300) | Permafrost microbial communities from Stordalen Mire, Sweden - 712E1D metaG (Illumina Assembly) | ecosystem: Environmental > Terrestrial > Soil > Wetlands > Permafrost | place: Sweden...
CAACAAGAGAATGAAAGATTTTGCCGGCGACAGAGCTTGTTCCTACAACTATGACCCGCTTCAAGTCGTTGCCACGCGCATACCACAGTTGTTCAAACTTCATAACAATAAAACGTCCGGTGGAGATGAAAACGACTGCAGAAATACCGAGAATCCAAAATACAATCCGGGAATATGAAAATGAACGGTAGAAAAATGCGCCTGCCATAACAATGAGCATGCCGAGTATCACAAGGCGTATAATGACAAAGAATTCATCCGAGAACGATGTACTACGCCGCGGAAGGTACAAATTGCGTGTGTGAAATAACCAGCACCACACAGGAATAACGACAAGAGAACTCGTAATATATGCTTCTAAGGGTGGAAGACCGTATGAGATCGGTATATAATGCGTGAGTATGGAAAAAAATCTGAGCCAGTATGAGAAAAGAAACGACACTTCGATTGCAACCGCATCTGAGATGACGGTGAGTAATGGAATTAATAAATCTTGTCGTCGTTTGTGTGACATCAGTGTTCAGTTGTCGGTAAGCAGCAGTCAGTCATTCCAATTCCTCGTTCGCAATTACTCATTCCTGTTTGCTAGGTTAACCAAACATTTCTTGTTCAACTTCCTGGAAAATGATATGGCCCATGGTAATATGTCCTTCTTGAATGCGCTGTGCATCAGCGGATGGAACAATGATCGCAAGGTCAACAAGATTTTTCGATGTGCCGCCGCCTTTGCCAAGAAAACCAATCGTTGTTAATTTCATCTCGCGCGCTTTTTTGAACGCATTATTGACACTCTCAGAATTGCCGCTTGTAGAAATTCCAATAAGCACATCACCCTCGTTGCCCAGCGCTTCAATAGATCTGGTGAAAACATTTTCATAGCCTAAATCGTTAGCGCCGGCCGTCAGCAAGGATGAATCAGTGGTAAGTGCGATTGCCGGCAAGCCGGGGCGTTTGATGTGAGGACTGAGACGAATCACGAACTCTGTTGCGAGGTGCTGTGCATCGGCCGCGCTGCCGCCATTCCCGCAGAGTAAAACCTTCCTCTTGCTGCTGAATGCATCAATAATAATATCGACCGCTTTGGATATATCCGGCGAGCACAGTTCCAAAATACGGAGTTTTGTGTCGCTGCTCTCCTTAAGCGAATCACGAATGAACTTGTCGCGTGAAAGCTTTTTATCTTGGGATGGTATCATGGGAAGCCCGATCGTACGTTCTGCTTATTGTATGTGAATTGCGCTGGCGAACTCTTGAATGATTGAACTGTGTGAATTTTCCTCGATGATTGTTCCCGTCACGATAAACGAGGCTCCGGCATTGACTTTATTTTCTGCTTCCTCCGGAGTTCGAATTCCGCCGCCGACAATGACCGGTAGTGAACAGTACTTCGTTATTTTTTTTATCATCGCATCCGGTACAGATTGTTTAGCGCCGCTGCCGGCTTCCAAGTAGAGCAGTTTCAAGCCTATGAGTTCTGCCGCAAGCGCATGTGCAAGTGCGATTTCCGGCTTCTCACGCGGAATCGGTTTTGTGTTGCTCATAAATTCTGCCGATGTGACATTTCCGCCTTCGATCAACATATAGCCGGTTGAAATGGCTTCAAGATTCATCCGTTTGATGATAGGAGCGGCATGGACTTGATTGCCGATGAGATAATCCGGGTTGCGTCCGCTGATGAGAAGAAGAAATAAAATCGCATCAGCTTCAGAGGAAACCTGGGAAACACCACCGGGGAAAATAATAACCGGCGCTTTCGTATTCTCTCTGATGATCTTCAGAGTTCTGTCAAATTCATTTGAAAGCATTAAGCTGCCGCCGACAAGAAAGGCATCTATGCCTGCCGTCGTTGCTTTGCTGATGAAAGCGGGCAGTTTCTTCGGATCAATTTTATCCGGGTCAATGAGGAGTAAATATCCTGCACCGCGATCGTGTTTAATTTTAAGGAGATGTTCGAAGGTTGTCATCTTGGTTCTTCACTTTCGCAAAAGAGATTCTACAACCGATTTCGTTTGTGTAAGAGCTTCATCGAGCTTTGAAACATCTTTTCCGCCGGCAGTTGCCATATGCGGACGACCGCCGCCGCCGCCGCCGAGCAATTTTGCAATTGCACCAACAACTTTCCCAGCTTCAATCTTTTTTGCGGCGACGAGATCGTCTGTCACGACGCAGACAAGCTGAACTTTATCTTCCATAATACTCGCCAGCAGTCCAACACCGCTGCCAAGTTTTGAGCGGAGTGTGTCGCCAAGATTTTTTAATTCATCTGTCGAAGCGGCAGAGACTTTTGCTGCAACAAGCTTGATGTTCTCGATCGAAATGGCAGAAGCGATCAATTCATCCATGGAACCGGAAAGCGATTGCAGGCGGGATTTCGCGAGATCTTTTTCTAAATACTTCTTGTCTTCTGCAAGCTGAAGTATGATTTCTTCAAGAATGAGGCTGCGACGGCTGAGTTGATCAAAACAGGAAGCAAGTTCCGGTGATGCTTGAGTAGGAAATGCTTCTAAACGCTTCAGGTTCTCTAATCGTTGTTCAAATCCGCTAAATGAAATATGAATCAAATCTTTCATTCCCTCGCCTGTGGAAACGAGCTCGCCTTTCAGCTTTGAAAGTTCACCAATTTGCTGATATGCAAAATCAAGGCGGTCGAGCAAATTCTTATCCTGTAATTTGAGAAGGTCAATTGCATAATCATGAGTTACTGCTTCGATGCGGCGCACACCACTTGCCACACTGCCTTCACTGCGAATTTTAAAGTAACCGATTTCACCTGTTTTGTTCACGTGTGTGCCCCCGCAAAATTCAGTGCTGAACTCGCCAAACTGGACTACATTGACAAAATCGCCGTATTTATCGCCGAAAAACATCAACGCACCAAGCTTTTTCGCAACTTCGAATGGAATGTTGTTCAGCCCCGGAGTACGTGGAATATTTTCTTTGATCTTTTCGTTCACTAAAGCTTCGATATCGGCAAGCTCCTGATCGCTGAGCTTTGCAAAGTGGGCAAAGTCGAACCGCAAATAATCAGGAGCAACGAACGATCCGGCTTGATGCACGTGCGTTCCAAGAATTCGGCGCAGTGCATTATGCAGCAAATGGGTTGCTGAATGATTTCGCATAATGGAGAGACGGCGTTCCAAATCAATTTCTGCTGTGACGATTTTATTTTTGATATCAGGAAGATCATCTTTTGTTATGTGTAAGTAAATATCTTTATCTCTTTTCGTATCAATCACTTTATATTGGATTCCATCTGCGATGATAAATCCAGTATCTCCTACTTGACCGCCACTTTCCCCATAAAAAGGAGTTTCACGAAGGGCAAACCATTGAGCAACTTGAGCAACAACGATAGAATTGAGTTTTGTTTCGGAATATCCCAAGAAAGTAGTCTTTTCAGGTGGAGTATATTCTCCCGTCGCATTCAATTGCATTTTAGGTATTGTAATATTTATGGAAGCTGTACGATTATCCCGTGAACGTTCTTTCTGATCTTTCATCAATTTATTGAATGCATCGACGTCGACTTTTAATCCACATTCGCTTGCCATCAATTCGGTAAGATCAAGTGGAAACCCGAATGTATCGTAGAGTTTGAATGCGTCTTCGCCGGAAATTGTTTTTGAAGATTGCGTCTCGGCATTTTTGATAAGCTCTTCGAAAATTCTCAATCCATTATCAAGTGTTGTATTAAAACTTTCTTCTTCACCTTTAATAACTTTTTGAATGTGTTCTTGATTCGATTTAATTTCGGGGAAGATGTAGCTCATAGTCTCAACAAGCTTCGGTACGAGTTCATAAATGAACGGCTCGTGCATGCCAAGATTACGTCCGAAGCGGGCGGCACGGCGCAGGATGCGGCGGAGAACATACCCGCGTCCTTCGTTGCTGGGAAGAGCACCATCACCAATCGCAAATGTCAGCGTGCGCACGTGATCGGCAATGACACGCATAGATGTATCAAATTCGAATTGCGAATTTTCAATTGCGGATTGAATACCGCCATTATACGGTTTGTTCGTAAGTTCGGAAATCTTCTTAATAATTGGTGAGAAAACATCAGTATCGTAATTGGAATTCTTTCCTTGCAATACTGCACAGATGCGTTCGAATCCCATTCCAGTGTCCACGTGCTTGGAAGGCAGGGGAGTAAGTTTACCGGTTTCGTCGCGATTGTATTGAATGAAGACGAGATTCCAAATCTCCATCACATCTGCGATACCAGCATTCACCATCGAAGCTGTTGCAGTTCCATTCGGAGTGCGGTCAATATGAATTTCAGAACATGGCCCACACGGTCCGGTTTCACCCATTTCCCAAAAATTATCTTTTTCGCCAAAGCGTAAAACATGGCTTGGGTCGATGTCGGTAAAAGTCTTCCAAATATGCTCAGCTTCCTGATCATCTTTATAGACGGTTGCCCAGAGGCGATTTTTTTGTAATCCCCAAACTTTTGTCAGCAGCTCCCACGCCCACGTGATAGCTTCTTTCTTATAATAATCGCCGAACGACCAGTTGCCAAGCATTTCAAAGAACGTGTGATGATATGTGTCGCGTCCGACTTCTTCAAGGTCATTATGCTTTCCGCTGACACGGATACATTTTTGCGTGTCTGCTGCCCGCGTATAACTGCGTTTTCCGGTGCCAAGAAAGACATCCTTAAATTGATTCATTCCTGCATTTGCGAAGAGCAGTGTCGGATCGTCATAGGGAACAACAGGCGAACTTGAAATAATAGTGTGACCGCGTTCTTCAAAATAATTTAAAAAGCTGTTTCGGATTTCGGATGAAGTCATAGGAACTATATTTCAATCTGTGTATTAAGGGCAATCTCTTCTAAGATATGAGACACTTTCAGGCAGTTGTCCATTTGTCCCTCAAACACCATCGCTTTGCCGCTGTTATGAACTTCCCAGGTCAGAGCTTCTGCTTTCGTTGTAGTGCAGCCAGTGGCTTTGATAATCTGCCCGATGACTTCATCAAATGAATGAATTTCATCATTGAACAAAATCACTTTCGCCGGCTGTTCGACCAGAATATCTGTGTCTTTTTCTTCTTGCTGAAGAGGTTTTTGTAATGGAGCTTGAGTCATGCAATTCTCTGTTACGAAATTTCGTACATATAATACAGAAAAATGCCCTGCCTTTCAAGAATGGGAAGAGGAACAAAAAGGGCATCTCATTGCTTGAAATGCCCCTAGTGGTACCTTGCGAAGGTGATAAAGCTTACATATTCTTGATTATTGCATCACCAAATTCTGAGCACTTCACTTCCGTTGCTCCATCCATCAGGCGGGCAAAGTCGTAAGTGACAATTTTTGCTTGAATGCTTTTATTGAGGCCGTTGATGATAAGATCAGCAGCTTCGTTCCAGCCCATATAACGCAGCATCATTTCGCCGGAGAGAATGACAGAGCCGGGATTTACTTTATCCAGATTAGCGTACTTTGGTGCAGTGCCATGCGTTGCTTCGAAGACTGCGAAGCCATTTTCATAATTGATATTGCCGCCGGGTGCAATGCCTATACCGCCGACTTGCGCGGCAAGCGCATCGGAAATGTAGTCGCCATTAAGATTGAGTGTCGCAATGACGTCGTATTCAGCGGGTCGCGTAAGTATTTGCTGAAGAAATGCGTCGGCGATAACATCTTTTATGATAATTCCATTAGGAAGTTCCATCCATGGACCTCCATCGATAAGTGTACCGCCAAATTCTTTTTGCGCCAGCTCATAACCCCAATCTCTGAAGGCTCCTTCAGTGAATTTCATTATATTGCCTTTGTGCACGAGTGTCACGGATTTGCGCTTATGAGCGATGGCATATTGAATTGCGGCTCGGACTAACCGCTTTGTTCCTTCCTCGGAAACAGGTTTAATACCGATGGCGGAAGTTTCGGGGAACCGGATCTTCTTCACACCCATTTCATTTTGCAGCCATGCGACGATTTTTTTCGCCTCCGGCGTTCCGGCTTTCCATTCAATGCCGGCATAAATGTCTTCCGTGTTTTCGCGGAAGATGATCATATCGATTAATTCCGGATGCTTGACCGGCGATGGCACTCCTGTGAAATATTGCACAGGCCGCAGGCAAACATACAAATCTAGCATTTGCCGTAATGAGACATTGATAGAACGAATGCCTCCGCCTATCGGGGTTGTCAACGGGCCTTTGATAGCAACAATATGTTCTTTAATAGCAATGAGTGTGTCATCATGGAGCCATGTGTTGGGTCCATACACTTCGTTTGCTTTCTCGCCGGCGAATACTTCAAACCAAACTATTTTTTTCTTCCCGCCATATGCTTTTGCAATGGCAGCATCGAATACACGCTGGGACGCGCGCCAAATATCCGGTCCAGTGCCGTCACCTTCAATAAAAGGAATGGTTGGCAAATCCGGAACATGGAGTTTGCCATTCACAAATCGTATATGTTGTCCTAGTGCAGGAGGTGTCAGTTTAACATATTGTGCCATCTGTTTAGGTTATCCTCTATAATGTTTATGGTTTGATAAATTTTCGAATCGTTGTACCATACTCTTTCATTTCACCGTCCGAATATCTTTTAAGATTGAGAACGAATCTAATGTTATCATTGCGATATCGCGGAGTCACATGGAGATGGAAGTGAAACACCGATTGTCCGGCAATAGTGCCGTTATTGGAAAAGAGATTATATCCTTCAAGCTTCAAACTCTCCACTAACGCATGTGTGACGATCTTGGCTGCTTGTAAAATGGAATGATATGTCTCATCCGGCAAGTCTAGAAAATCGCGGCAATGCTGTTTCGGCAGAATAAGTGCATGACCAAAATGAATTGGATTGATATCGAGAACGGATATAACCTTGTCGTTCTCGTACAGAATTTCTGATGGAATTTTTTTTGATATGATTTTGCAGAAAATACAATCAGTCATAGAATTCTTTTTCCCTTCTGGAAAATCTATCTAATTCTTCGCGCAAAGTCAAAAATCACCGGTATAAAAAAGAAAGGGGATCCGATTTTCGGGACCACCTTTCTTCATTGGTCACTTGAGCCTTACAATTATTCTTTATGAATTTCAAAATAAAAGCGACAACTATCAGCGCTTCTGGTACTAACAGAAATAAAAACCTCAGTAGTTAACTTCGGCTTTATTCTTATTCCGCGAAAAACGAACTCAGGCCTTGTTGGCAGGTGTCGTTATAGGTAGTTTGGTACTCTGGCGTATATCACGAGATTTGAGAAGTTTCTTTTTTCTTCAGGTAGTGACTTACAATAAAAAGTATACCTACAACAACAAATGGAATTGTTATCATGAAAATAATGGCGAGGCTGACTCCGATGGAGTGGGTTCTATGATAATTCATCCTAAAGACAAAAGGGCTTAGTCCAATACCAATCATCGTAAAGATGATTCCGCCGATAAATTCCCATTGCCAGGCAACGATAAGGGATGCGATTAAAATAAATGAAGGGATGAGATGGATAAAGAAATCCCCAAGTTGCTGCCAGAGAGTATGCCCGGGTGCAAACGCATCGAGTGCAAATAAACTGACAAAAAGAATAGCCAGGATGCAGATAATACGTGGAAGCCAGTGAAATATTCTGATCGATGTTTTCATTTATTTCTCTCCTGCAGTTGGTTTCCCGACATTTTATTTCTTTTTCTCGTCAACTTCATCGATGTGCACATTTGAACGTTTGTTCATTGCATTCACTTAAGGTTCTTCAAATATTTTCTTTGCACAATCGGGACAGACGCCATGAGTGAATGTCGCATCGCTGTGTTCCATAATATAACCTTCCACTTGGTTCCAGTACCCTTTATCGTCCCGTATTTTTTTACAATTGGCACATATGGGAATAAGCCCCTGAAGAGTCTTCACGTTATCCAATGCAAACCGAAGTTCTTGAATTAATTTCTCCCGCTCTCTTGTGGATTTCCCAAGCGCATCTTCTGCCAACTTTCGCTCTGTCACGTCCCGCAAGACGCCTTCATGATAGAGAACATTTCCGTTCTCATCAACGATGTGACGGCCATGATCTTTTACCCAGACTTCTGAGCCGTCCTTTCTCCTGAGCCGAAACACGGCTATTTCTTCAAGTTTTTGTTCTAACGCCGCGCTTTCACGGTCTCCGGGGTCGAAATACAATTGTTTTTTGATATCGATTGCTAACAATTCTTCTTTACTGTTGTAGCCAAGAATTTTTACCATCGCTGGATTGACTTCGAGGAATTTTCCTTCATGGCTGCTTCGATAGATGCCATCTTGCATCGTCTCAATCAATTGGCGATAACGTTCTTCACTTTCGCGCAACGATGCCTCGTCCTGCTTGCGATGGGTGATATCACGCGCAACACCCACCATTGCAATGACATTACCTTTTTCGTCTTTTACCACCGATGTCCATAGCTCAATCGGAAACTCTCTGCCGTCTTTACGAAGATTGAAGATCTCGCCGCTCCAGCCTCCCGCAAAGGTTGCTGCCAGGATGCGGCTTCCTAATTCTCGTGAAGTCTTAACCGGACGGACAATAGAAATAGGCTGATCCATCAACTCTTCACGAGTGTATCCATATGTTTGCAGGAACGCTTCGTTTATAAAAATGATCTTTTCATCAAGATCGGTAATGGAAACGCAATCCTGTGTCGATGCTAATGTTTGTGCTAGTAATCTCATCCCTTGTTCCGCTTTTTTGCGCAACGTTACATCCCGGAAACTCCAAACCCGTCCAACAGGATTGCCGTCGACTCTTTGTGCTTGAGAGTACCGTTCGTATATTTTTCCATCTTTGAATTCCAGCACGTCAAAGCTACTTTCATCCGGATGGGCATAGAGCTCCCTTACTTTCGAGATAAAGGCTTCTGGGTCTTTTAATTGATCCAGGACATGGTTCAATGCGCGATCGTCATCTCTGCTTGCAACAACATCGACTGGAATTCTCCACATTTCTGCAAACTGTCTGTTGTAGCTTGTTATCTTCCCTGATTTGTCAACGACAAGAATTCCATCGGCCGTGGATTCCAGCGTCGCTTGCAGAAGTGAAATCGACTCCTTCAGCGCATCTTCCGCGGGCTTTTGAGAAGGCTTAGGCAATTTCTTTATTCGTGTCTTTTTCTTTGGCAAGGTATTGCTCCCAGAACATGTAATTTCTTGAATATCGGTACATGATAGTATTACGCCATCCGTAGTAGAATGAAAATCAAATTCACTTTCTCTCCATGAACATCACTCAGTCAACCGAATTTATTCTCCTCCAGGATTGGCAGTTATATTATCCCTCCAGATGAACATGCATTCCATCAGACCGAAAACTGTTATAATAATTCTATTCTCTGTCTCATTATTACTGCATGAGAAGGCTTTGTGTAATTCGAGTTGTTGAATTTGTTGACTGTCTCTTCGTTATCCGTAAGCGTAAATTTTGCTACAAGTTGCGACAGCGCCTCTGTGAGTTTATTCAAATCTTCTGCTGACTTAGCAATTTGATGCGTACTACCTGCTGTTTCATTTGTGACAGAACTTATTGCTTCAATAGTCTGCGAGATCTCTTCACTCGCTGTTGCTATTGTCGTGATCATGTCTGTCACTTTCTGAATACCAGCAACTATATCGGAAAGTGATTGTTTTGATTTATCTACAAGTGCAATGCCCGCACCGACTTCTTTTATTCCATCTTCCATCGAGACGACAACGCTGGTCGTATCAGATTGAATTTATTCGATCATCAGTGTGATCTCTTTTTGCAGTATTCATGCTCAGAACTATATCATCTGTCTCGGATTATGCCGCGACTTTGCACTAATATTTCATGCTGATTGGCGAATCACAAGTTCAGGATTGAAGATAGCCTTTTGGGGATTGCGGAGAATTGTATCTCTGTGAGTTACAATCATGTTGAACGCGGCTTCAGCCATCTCCTCTAAAGGCTGTTTAATAGTAGTAAGCGTTGGTGTCGAAAGTCGTGCAATAGGCAGGTCGTCGAAGCCTACAATTGCAACATCATAGGGTATCCGCACTCCGCGATCTCTGGCTCCAGTTAGTAAGCCATGCGCACAGTTATCACCCGCTGCACAAAAGATGGCATCCACGCCCAATGACAACAACTTCGGCATTACCTCAATACCATCTTCGCGAGAGTAATGCATCACCTCAATCATACATCCTCCCGGTATCGAAAGCCCTTTAGCTTTTAATGCTTGTTGAAAACCGTTAAATCTTCGTTCTGCATTGTACCCACCCTTCACTTTCGTCCTGCCAGAAACAATTGCGATATTTTTCTTTCCTTTACTTATGAGATACTGCCCGGCTATATGTCCGCCCTTGATGTTATCTATTGCGATAGTGGATACACCGGCTGCTTCTTCGTCAAATAAAATGATGGGTACATTCGCATCAGTGTAGGTCGAAATAGTATTGGAATCCGGCCGTATATCCATGGCGATCAGGGCAGTGGGTTTGTTTTGTGCGAGTATCTTGTTCAGACATTCTATTTGTTTATCGGCATCGTCTGTTGCAGACCGCAATGCAATCTCTTCCGGTGCGAAGAACTTCCTGATGTTTCGAACCAAAGAAATTTGTAATGCCGACCCGAATGTCGGTGCTACAATGACAACTCTTTTTTCTAAGTTTACCACCTCGATAGTCCTTTGACACCTATGAGACGCAATGCAATCTTCGCGCTACAGCTGATTCTCCGGTTCCCAGAGTTCTGATTCTTTAATGGATTGCCATTCTCCTCAAATGTGATTACAACAGCACGGGATGTCAATCCCCTCACAGTCTTGAGTGAAAGAAACGCATCGAGAAATTGTTCCAACAACTTCTATTCCTTAGGGACCCGGGGTAATGAATTCATTGTCGTCAGTCGTCTCAATAGAAAGCCCTGCCGTTCTTACAGTTAAATATTTGTTGCCAAATAAAAACACGACAACGCCAGAATGCGCTCTGTAAATTTTCAATTAAAATGTTTCGAAGTGTTCCCTGGAAAAAGATAGAGCCCTGGTAAGCACTTCTTTAGCCGGAAGAATTCTACACTTTATTTATTTGAATTCCAAGAAAATAAAAGCGGCGACCTTGGCCGTCTCTTCTCATTTTGAAACAGTGCTATAGCTATCGAGTAAAATCCGGCGAATGTGTCGGTAGAACCAACCGCATTATCCGGCATATTACAAATTTTCCCAAATACCTTTGTGTTGTTTCAATGGTGTTTCCTTTTTCTCTTATTTGATTCTCATTTAATCTTTGTGTACCGTTTTCTGTACCTTTCAAAATCTTCCGGATATTTTGCCGGAGAAGATAATTATTGAATATCATCTCATCGAGGTATTCTTTATGAAAAAGCAGTCCTTTTTGATTCTCGTCGTTATCATGAATATCACGCTCATTGCATCGCTCGTTTTTGCCGACGGCGAGACACGCAAAGCTACTCAAAAAGAAAAAGATTTTTACAGGATGGTGATGGAAACTCTCATCAAAGCTTTGCCTGCCGGACCCGAGGGATGGGGTGAAGAGAAGAACCAGTTTGCTGAACTCGAATTTGTCGCACCTGGCTGCGAGAAATATCCGTTCCGGGTTTCTTATGATGCATCATGGAACGATTTCACTACGAAGCAAGCAGCCGATGAAGAAATACAAAAAGTCTTGGCACCCAAAATGATAAGCAATGTTTCAAATCCCGAATATAAAAAATTGATCGAACAGAACGACAAATTAGCCAAAGAGTTTGGTGAAGCCGCAGGAAAGAACGATCAGCCTGCAGTCGGGCGGATTCAGAATGAAATGGAGACGAACGCGAAAAAATTGCAGACCATCCTAGACGCAAATGATAAAGAATTTGACGGCATTATGGAAAAGTTGAGCGCGCGCGATGTAAGCATAAAAGTCAACATCCAGGTGAATGAATTTTCATACGGACTGGAAGAATCTGTGATTCTGGATGCACCTATTGCCGGGTACTTGACGTACCGGTCGCGGGGAGAATGGACAAAAGGCAATGGATGGTGTGAAGGGACGACGTATGTGTTTCTCGGAAAAGGATGGCAGAAGAAAACCGATGGTGGTACTTCAATCGAGACAAAAGAACGAAATGGAAATACTTCGACAGCCGTACAAACTATTATCATGAGTGTTCAAGCGGATCCGGCGCGGGCAAGGCAGGTTCTCGAAAAGATAGATTGGAATTTGTTGAAGAAGTTGATTCAGAATTAACTGGATTATTTTTACGGATATCCTCAAATTCGTGTGGAAGGTTATGAACTGGATTTAAACAACGCTGAGAGTTTGAAATGGATACAATGATTTCTGCCGTAAACAATCAACAAATTCAAACTTGGACTTGATAAAAATATAAAATTTGATGAATATCCATATGAGAGGCACAATCCAACGTGATCTTATGACGGACAAATTACAGGCGAGGACTATCTGCACAGATAGGAGGCGTTAAGAAATTAATTGTTTTATGAGAAAGGTATGGAGTGAAATGCCAGTGACATATCAGTTCGATTCTAATATAGTTGTCATCGACATGGTTGGTGAATATTCAATGGACGAAATTCGTACGACCATACTCAACTCGCTTGCTGATTCTACGTGCCCGGCCAACCCATTCATATTAATGAATCTGTGTGAAGCTCGAAGTATTTATAATAGGTCTCCACAAGATGTCATTACCATGGCACGCTCTCTTGCCTCGCTGAGCAATCGTTTCAACAATCGTATCGCTTTGGTTGCATCAAAAGATTTACCGTATGGTCTCATGCGTATGGGTTCCATTTTCTCGGAAGAGACGGGATTTGCACCGAAAGTATTTCGTACTTTCGCTGAAGCCCGGAAATGGTTACTATCGTGAAATTCTCTCTAATGCATCCATCACCGTAAGGATTACATCATAATTATGTTCAGTTGTTTTTAAAGAAAATTCTGCAGGGAGTCGAACGGTGAAATTCATAGGCTCGGCTATATTCCTCACGGTACTCGTCATTACCCAACTTTCAGCTCAAGAAACACAAGTACCTATCAGCGACGAATATCGTATAATGACAATTACACCGGAATTAAGGAATGATCTCAAGTTGTTCCCGGAAATCAGTGGATTCCAAGATGCAAAGCTGTATCAGCTGATAGATTCATCATATGTCCTGGAGATAATCTCTACACAGCAAGGGCGCATAGTCAAAAGAAGAAATATGATGACATTAACTGATGTTCAGAGTTTGCGTTCCCGCATACACGGTATCATCAAGCAGACAACTCCACTTGGTTTCATAGACCAGACTGGACGTGCGGCATTTATAAACACCGTTATTGGTCTTTCAGTCTCTTATTATGGATGGTCTATTCCATTTCTCTTTCAAGATATAGATAGTAAGGCTTTTGTTGCCTTATATTTAATGACTGCAAGTGGAATGATTCTTTATACTACATCGGCGACACAACATATGGAACTATCCAAAGAAACTGCGATGGGATTTCAATATGGAGCTATCCGTGGAATTGTTCATGGCAACGCATTGTATGGCATCTTTGCAGGAGAATATACGCGCTGGTTTATCCCGGTAAGCAGTGTGGTGAGCGCACTTGAAGGTGCTATGGTCATGTCATGGGTTCGTGAAAATCATACTCCACTCGGGAATATTTATACAGTTGGTGCGTTCTCAGATTTCGGAACTGCCCTGGGGGTCGGAGGAGCATTCCTACTCAGGAAGGGTGATGAATTTACACTTAATGAAAAAGATTTGCGGCTCTTAGGAAGTATGCTTCTTGCAGGCTCAGGTGTGGGTTATCTTATTGGTAAAACAATAATTGACAATACTTCTTATTCCAGCGGTGATGCGGACATACTTCAATCAGCTGGATTTTTAGGAGCGGCAGATGCATTTTCTATTGCGGATCTCGCAGGAACAGAAAATCGAAAGGCCTTAGTATCAGCAACAATGGCTGGAGCAGTGGTAGGGTTAGGCATCGGCCATGCTCTTACCCGCCTTAATGATTTTACAGACGATCAAGGAACATCGATTCGGTTATATACTTCTTTGGGGATGATTTTAGGATTAGGGACAGCATATAGTATCTCCGGATCAGAATCTGATCGAACTATCTATTTATCAATGTCTACGTTAGGCGCATCAATTGGTTTTGCTTTAGCGTATAACTCTGCCAATTCAGTACAATCATTTTCTAGTACTTCACACGCATGGAATATGAGACTAGATCCATTCGGATTGCAGCAGAAGTTATTCGTTGAACAAGGAAAAGAAATTATTCGTTATACTCCGGCAATAAAATTAGAGTATCATTTCTAACGCTTAATCGCTCGATACTGGGAATACATGGTGCGGGCGTTGCTAAGATACTTTAACAATGGAAAAAAGTTGCTCTGCAAGAAAAACTTCAATACATTTAAGTGTCTCGGAATTTAATTGGTGTTCTTTATTCACTTGGCTCGTGGATAATGACTGGTTGCTCTGGAGAGAAGAAAAAGTTTAAAAGGTCGTTACAGACCCTCGAATTTTATTTAGAATAGAAGCCGAAGTGGCGGAACTGGTAGACGCGCTGGACTCAAAATCCAGTTCGACTCAAATCGAGTGGGGGTTCGAGTCCCCCCTTCGGCACACAGAAGCTCGTGGGCATTACGCTTACGGGCTTTTTTTGTTTTGTAAACTCCGACGTACCTTTAAGGTGCATCGGAGTTACTTATTTGGAAATAGTGCCGAGCTTAGTTATTTTATCAAATAATGAATAAGTCGAAATTTTTATATCAAGAAAATGATCCTTACGCGGCGTTGCGGTATCCCGAGTTTCGTAATCTCGTCATAGGATCTTTTTTGTTCACGCTGGCGCTTCTTGCTCAAGAAGTAGCAATCGGGTACGAACTCTATCATGTTACACACAATCCGCTTTCCTTGGGACTGATTGGACTTGTTGAGGCAGTCCCGTTCATTTCTTTTTCTCTTTTTGGCGGCCATATAGCAGATAAATATAGTAAGCGCAAAATACTTCTCTGGAGTGTCGGAGGTATCACCGTGAGCTCGATGGTGCTGCAGCTTATTGCACGGCAGCAAGAAAGTATTTCGCAAGCATCTTTTCTTATTGTCATCTATCTAACTATTTTTATTATCGGATTATGCAGGGCGTTTCTATCGCCGACTGCAACTTCTCTTCGCGCTATTCTTGTTCCCATACCTTTATATGAAAACGCTTCAGCGTGGGGGAGTTCAGCCTGGCAGGTAGGTGCAATTGTCGGTCCGATGATGGCTGGCTTTCTCTATGCATGGATTGGATTTGCGAATACCTTGCTGGTTGTTGTTGTCATGGTCGCTGCATCGTTTTTTCTTTATATGAGAATCGGCGAGAAACCTGTACAGATCACAGAAGGACAGCAGGAAATCATCGCCAGTATCAAACAGGGGATACGATTTGTTTTCAGGACAAAAATCATTCTGTATTCTATTTCGCTTGATTTGTTTTCTGTCATGTTCGGCGGAGTTATGGCGATTCTTCCTATCTATGCAGAAGATATTTTGCATGTTGGTGCAGAGGGGCTGGGAATTCTGCGGGCAGCACCTTCGCTCGGCGCTGTTGTTACATTACTATTATTGACACGGTTCTCTCCAATGCAGCATGCATGGAAAAATTTGCTAATAGCAGTTACGGGATTCGGAATCTCCATTCTGGTATTTGCTGTCTCACCGTGGATGGGACTTTCGGTTGCTATGCTCTTCATCAGCGGTGCGTTCGATAGCGTCAGTGTCGTCATTCGCGCAACGATATTACAGGTGATGACTCCCGATGAAATGCGCGGCAGGGTACTTGCCGTGAATGGAATTTTCCTTGCTTCCTCGAATGAGCTTGGTGCCTTCGAATCCGGTCTTGCTGCAAAACTGATGGGGACAGTGCCTTCGGCTGTGTTCGGCGGAGTGGTGACACTGCTGATTGTCACCTGGGTCTATTTCCGAACTGGTGAATTGAAATCTATTGAAGTGAAAAAGTTTTGAATGGAATTTTACGGTGCCAATCAGAGGCGAGCGGGGAAATTTCATCAATAGTAATTTCTTTTAATAAAAGGAGTTGTAACAATTAATTCCCTTCGTTATCTTAAAATAATCATACTTGTGGATACGATGAAATTGGTAGAGTGCGTTTAGGAGGAAATTATGAGATATTGAAACAATTTTATTTCAGGAATATTCTCAACGTACTCAATGAAGTATTCGATCTCTATCGCCGTTCTTGTTTTTTTATTATACTCAACCCGTCTTTCCGCGCAGTCTTCCGGAACGATGACTTCTGTTGGTCTCCACTCCAATACGTGCACACTCAACTTACGTGATACCGTCTATCAACTTCCCAGGGAATTTGTTGTTGAAGGAAGCGAGAGTATTCTTATCGATTCAACATCGCATTTAAAACGATCGCATGATTACCTGATAGATTATCGTTTTGGCCAGGTTTTATTTTCTTCTGCTCAACTCAAGCGAATAGTCTCTGATACCATTCCGCACAGAATGACAGTCACTTACCGCACACTTCCGATCAGTTTCAAGCATGAATATGCGCTGCGCCAATTAGAGATTCGCCGGGATTCTGTGAGGGGAAATAAAACACTCATCCTGCAGCCGTCCCGTGGATTACTCTCGGAAGATTTATTTGGTCCGGGTTTGCAAAAAAGCGGGTCGATTGTCCGCGGCTTTTCTGTCGGTTCTAACCAGGATCTTTCGTTGAGTTCCGGTTTCCGTATGCAGCTTGCAGGTAAACTTGCTCAGGATGTTGATGTAACGGCAGCGCTTACTGATGAGAACTCGCCGATTCAACCCGAAGGAACGACACAAACGCTTCGTGAGGTTGATAAAGTATACGTTGAAATAAAGCACCCGCACTATTCTGCTACACTCGGGGATTTTAATTTGCAGATTGATCAAAAAGAGGGCGGCGAGTTCGGGCGGCTCAATCGCAAGTTGCAGGGCGCGCGAGGTGTTGCTTCCTTCGAGCGGATCGGCGATACGCGCAATGATGTCTCAGTCTCGTTCACCGGAGCTACAGCACGCGGCAAGTACATGACGAATCAGTTTCAAGGAATGGAAAGTGTGCAAGGCCCGTACCGACTTACAGGAGCAAACGGTGAAAATCATCTCATCATCATTGCAGGAAGTGAACGGGTCTATTTAAACGGTGAACTGATAACACGCGGCGATGTGAATGATTATACAATCGATTATGCCAGCGGGGAAGTGACGTTTTCCAGCCGCCGATTCATTACCAATGCATCGCGCATTATAATCGATTTTGAATATTCTGATCAGCAATATGTTCGCAATCTTGTTGCAGGTACTGTCAGTGGAAAAATATTCAATGACGGGTTAAAATTGAACGCATCGTTTATGCAGGAAGCGGATGATCCGGGTTCTCCAATCGATGTTTCATTGAATGATACAACGCGTGCGATTCTTCGGCAGAGCGGTGCAGATCGAATGAGAGCGTCCGTCTCTGGAATATCAAGAGCGGACAGCGGTAAAGGTCAATATATTTTACAGGATACGCTTTTGAACGGCAGGCATTATGCGATACTTGTCTATGCACCGGGCGATCCGCTCGCATTCTATTCGGCAGGTTTTTCGTCTGTCGATCAAATACCCGATACATCAGCCGGTTATGTGCGTATTGCTGCCGGGCAATTTCGTTTTGCCGGGATTGGCCAGGGCAATTATCTTCCTCTGCAATTTTTGCCGATGCCGCAGCTTCATCAAATATTTGAAATGAACGGGCAGGTAACTCTCACATCAGATTTTTCTGTTTCCGCTGAATATGCAATGAGCAATTTTAATCAAAACAGATTTGCCAACCAAGATTCAAGCGGTCTTCAAGGGAGTGCATTCACGTTTGCCGCACGTTACAATCCGAAACGGCTGCTCCTCGGCGGAACGAATATAGGGGAAGTGGATGCACATATTTCCGACCGGTTTGTCGATCGGCGCTTTGTTCCGCTGGATCGTGCAAATGAAGTGGAGTTCAACAGGAAATGGAATCTCAGTGAAGCGGCGGTTGCCAATGAGGAAATACAGGAATTCTCTCTGGCCTATCTTCCGGTACGGAATGTGAACAGCGCGGTATCATACGGCGTTTTGAATCGTTCGGGAGAAGTGCATTCCTCCAGAACGCAGATCAATCTTGGCATTGCAGACTCGAGTTTGCCAATCGTTCAGTACCAGATTGAGATAGTGAATACATCCAATACATTCCTGCACGATGAATCGCGCTGGACGCGACAGCACGGAACAGTGGAATATGAGATTGCGAAGTGGCATCCAAGTCTTCGCGTTGAAACGGAAGAGCGCATTGCTACACCTACGGGACAAGATTCGATCCGTCAGAACAGTTTTCGTTTTCTTGAAATTGCGCCGCGCCTCGTCACTGCCGAATTCTGGAGGATGACGGCTTCTGCGGAATATCAAATACGAACAGAAGATAGTGTCCTTGCAGGAACAATAAGCCGTGCGTCACGGTCACTGACGCAGCTCTATAGTTGGCAGCTGAACGGGTGGCAGTCGTTATCAAGTTCTCTCATGTTGAGCGTCCGCAAAGTAGAGTTCACGGATGCATTCAAGCTCAGGGGCAATAGTAACTCTGATGGTATATTGGTTCGTTCACAAACGCGTTACACTCCGTTTCAACGAGCTCTCGAAACTGATCTGTACTATGAATTTTCCAACCAACGCTCTGCACGTCTGGAACGGATATTCATTCGAGTGACGAAGGGAAGCGGCAATTACAAATACATCGGCGATGTGAACGGCAACGGCATCGTTGATGAAAGTGATTTTGAACTCACCCGTTTCGATGGTGATTATATTGTCGTCTACCTTCCCAGTGACCAGTTGTATCCGGTTGCAAATATCAAAGCGAGTGTGCGTGTGAAGTTACAGCCTGCGCGATTGATTCCGGCTGCAACCACCTGGCTCAGCAATGCTCTTCGGGCATTATCGACTGAAACATATGTACGTGTGGATGAACGGAGCGAAGATACTGATACGAAACAAATTTACCTGCTCAATTTTTCACATTTTCTCAATGACCAAACGACGCTTGCTGGTTCACAGCAAATCACGCAAGATGTGTTCCTGTTTGAGGGCAGCTCGGATTTGTCGATGCGTTTTCGTTACAGCGAACGATATGGATTGACACAATTTGTTTCAGCAATCGAAAGAAGTTTTCAGGAGGAACGGTCACTGCGTATCCGGTCGCAGCTTGTGCAGGAAATTGGCAATCAAACAGATTTTATTAATAAAAAAGATCGATTGACCGCATCCTCACAGACATCAGAGGAACGGGATCTGGTTTCCAATGCAGTGCTTTCTGATTTCTCATATCGTCCGACGATGATTTGGGAAACCGGATTTACTTTCGGGGTCACAGAAGTGGTCAATTATTTCGGTGGAAAGAATGCAACGGCAAATATCAATGAAGAAGGAATAAGGATTGTACAATCGTTCCCCGGCGTCGGACAATTACGCGCCGAAATTCATCGGGAAGAAGTATCGTTAACGAATATTACCGATCCAAACGCATTATTACCGTATGAATTCACTACTGGAAAAACTGTAGGGCAAAGTTATCTTTGGCAGTTGAACTTTGATTACCGTATCACTGCGAATGTGCAATTATCGCTCAACTACAACGGACGTAAAGAAGGACGAGGATTGCCGATCCATACAGCACGGATGGAAGCGAGAGCGTTTTTCTAGGTTCTGTCAAGGGTTATTCGTAAGAGGAAATGAGAAGATTCGAGAGAGTGCTTGCCTTTCAAATACCTTTTAGTTATACTTTTTCCGGTTTCAGCATTGCATCAATTCTCGAAATACTATCAACAATGTATCAGTTTCACTTTCGGCAGAATGAAGGGTGAAATGTCATTATAAGTGGAATGAGACTCTTTGGAACTGTGAGAGAATATGGAAAAAATCTACTATTCGTCGTTCAATTCAAAAATAGGCACTATTTATATTGCTTCGACAAAATCGGGGGTGTGTAAAATTAGTATACCAGCGCAGACGAAAAAAGAATTTCTCGCATGGCTGCAGAAGAAATTCGATGGTGCTGAACTCGTCGAAACATCGACAAAGAATCGTCAGATCATAGATGAGTTGAATCGCTATTTTGATCGGCGGCTTGTGAAATTCCACAGCCGGCTCGATCCGGTAGGAACTGAATTTCAGCGCCGTGTGTGGTGTGAGCTGAAGCGTATCCGGTACGGGAATATGATTTCGTATAAAGAACTTGCGGACCGTGTCGGCGTTGAGCATGGATTCCAGGCTGTCGGCAAGGCAAATGGCGCCAATCCGCTTCCCATCGTCGTACCATGTCACCGCGTCATCGGATCTAATTCAAAACTTGTGGGATATGCCGCCGGATTGAAAACGAAAGAATTTCTTCTGCGTCTGGAAGGTGCACTGCCTGCATAAGTGAGGGAATGGAGTGATCGTGTGGCTTAATCATAAGTATCCGGCTGCTTTCTTCTTACCGTCTATTCGCTGTTTTTTCTGTTAAGACTACGAAATATTTTTTCTCATTGCCCTCCGAGTAAATATTCCTTACTTTTTTATCCTAATAAAATCATTGTCTCATGAAATTTCTTAACGATCTCAATTCTGTTCAAGTGGAGGCAGTGAAAGCCGCCAACGGCCCGGTCATGATTATTGCCGGTGCGGGCAGCGG
>Ga0182027_10004838_pt1 | contig 20685 bp, 17 predicted proteins | sample 712E1DmetaG_FD_121300 | JGI IMG/M metagenome (GOLD analysis project Ga0182027, IMG submission 121300) | Permafrost microbial communities from Stordalen Mire, Sweden - 712E1D metaG (Illumina Assembly) | ecosystem: Environmental > Terrestrial > Soil > Wetlands > Permafrost | place: Sweden...
AAGTAAGCTCGTGGATGAGCAAGGGATACCCATGAAAGGCGAAGATAATCGGCTTATCCTTGGTGAAGAGAACATCGAAATCTTTGTCGCTCAGCCCATGCGGGTGCTCGTTCTGTGGCTGGAGAGTCATCAGATCCACCACATTGATGACCCGAATCTTTAGATCCGGAAAATGTTGTCGCAGAATCTCGACCGCAGCAAGCGTCTCGAGCGTGGGTACGTCCCCACAGCAAGCCATCACTACATCGGGGTCGCTGCCTTTGTCGGTGCTGGCCCATTCCCAGATACCCAGCCCGGCCGTGCAGTGTTTGATGGCTGCATCCATGTCCAGCCATTGCAGTTCCGGCTGTTTGCCGGCGACAATGACGTTGACGTAATTGCGGCTTCGCAAGCAGTGGTCGGTGACCGCCAGCAGGGTGTTGGCGTCTGGCGGTAGGTACACGCGGATGATGCTGGCCTTCTTGTTCATCACAAGGTTAATGAAACCGGGATCCTGGTGACTGAAGCCATTATGGTCCTGCCGCCATACGTGCGACGAGAGCAGGTAGTTCAGAGAAGCAATCGGCCGCCGCCATGGAACGTGATTGGCCTGTTCGAGCCACTTGGCATGCTGGTTGAACATCGAATCGACGATGTGGATGAACGCCTCATAGCAGGAGAAAAAGCCGTGGCGGCCGGTCAGCAGGTAACCTTCCAGCCACCCCTCGCACTGGGTCTCGCTCAACATCTCCATCACCCGGCCATCCGGGCCGACGTGGTCGTCATTGGGAAGGACCTCTGCCGTCGAGAGGCGATCCGTCACCTCGAACACGGCATTCCAACGATTGGAAGTGGTTTCGTCCGGACTGAAGACGCGGAAGTTGTGGTCATCGGCGTTGGCCTGGAGCACGTCGCGGATGAACTGGCCCTGGACGCGCGTGCTCTCGGCTTCCCCGCTGCCAGGCTTTGAGACATTTACGGCATAGTCGCGGAAGTCGGGCATTTTCAAATCTTTAAGCAGAAGGCCTCCGTTCGCATGCGGGTTGGCGCCCATACGCCGCTCGCCCACAGGCGCCAGTTCAGCCAGTTCAGGGATGAGCTTGCCGTTTTGGTCGAACAATTCTTCGGACCGGTAACTCTTCAGCCACTCCTCAAGTATTTTCAGATTTTCGGGCTTGGTGGCGAACTCTTCTACCGGCACTTGATGAGCGCGAAATGTCCCTTCGACCGGTTCGCCGTCGACCACCTTGGGACCGGTCCAGCCCTTCGGCGAACGCAGGATGATCATGGGCCAGAGCGGGCGCTCGGTGAAACCATTGGCGCGAGCATCGTGTTGGATGCTTTTAATCTCGGCAATCACCGTGTCGAGCGTGGCTGCCATGAGCTGGTGCATCTCCATTGGATCGTCACCTTCGACGAAATAAGGGGTGTAGCCGTAGCCGTGGAAGAGCGCTTCGAGCTCGTCGTGAGGAATACGCGCCAGCACGGTGGGACCGGAAATTTTGTAGCCGTTCAAGTGCAGGATGGGCAGCACGGCTCCGTCGTGCACGGGATTTAGAAATTTGTTCGAGTGCCAGCTGGTAGCGAGAGGACCGGTTTCCGCCTCACCATCCCCGACGACACACACAACCAGCAAGTCGGGATTGTCGAAGGCGGCGCCGTAGGCGTGCACCAGGGAATAGCCGAGTTCACCGCCTTCGTTGATGGAACCGGGCGTCTGTGGGGCGACGTGGCTGGGAATACCACCCGGAAAAGAGAACTGGGTGAAAAGCTTCTTCATGCCTGGTTCGTCCTGGGTGATATTCGGGTACAGCTCAGTGTAGGTGCCCTCAAGATACGTGTTGGCCACTATCCCCGGCGCGCCGTGACCGGGGCCGGTAATATTGATCAGGTCCAGATCATATTCCTTGATAATCCGGTTGAGGTGGACGTAGATGAAGTTCAATCCCGGCGTGGTACCCCAGTGGCCCATCAGGCGTGGCTTTACATCTGCCAAGGTCAGCGGCTTTTTGAGCAGCGGATTGTCGAACAAATAAATCTGGCCGGCGGATAAATAATTGGCTGCTCGCCAATAAGCGTTCATTTTCCCTAAAAGATCGGGCGAAAGTGGTCCGTCTGTGAGTTTAGATTTTTTCGTTTTCATCATAATTTCCTTTTCCTATCGCCAGGCCCAAAACGCTGCAGACCATCTTGGCGATCATCCATTCCTCGTCTGTATGGATAACGCGCACGGCAACCCGGCTGGCCTGCGTAGAAATCACGGCGGCGCTGGTACCATTTTGTTTTTCTTCTAACTCGATTCCAAGAAATCCCAGTCCAGCGCAGATGCGGCCCCTAACAACGGGTGCGTTCTCCCCAATGCCGCCGGCGAATACCAGCGTGTCCAGCCCACCCAAGGCGGCGGCGAAGGCGCCTATCCATTTTTTCACCTGGTAACAGAACAACTCCACTGCCTCGGCGGCGCGTACGTCTTTCGTTTCGCGTTCGAGCAAGTCGTGCATGTCGGAACTGGTTTCAGAAATGCCGAGCAATCCCGACTGGAAATTAACCATTTCATTGAATTCTTTGGCGGTGATTTTTTCGGTCCGCTCCAGATACCAAACCAGGCCAGGATCGAGATCGCCGGAGCGAGTGCTCATCGGCACGCCCCCGGTCGGCGTGAAACTCATGCTGGTATCCACAGACTTGCCCTCGTAGACCGCCGCCAGACTGGCCCCGTTGCCGAGATGAGCTAGAATGACGCGACCTCGCGCAGCTTGCGGTCCGGCCTGGCGCGCCAGTTCCTCTATCAGAAATGCATACGACAATCCGTGAAACCCGTACCGGCGCACGCCCTGCGCCTCATAACGGCGCGGTACCGGCAGCAACTGGGCTACTCGCGGCAGGTCGTGGTGAAAGGCCGTATCGAAACACGCCACCTGTACCTGATCGGGAAACCGGCGAAAAAATGCCTCAGTCAGCAGGATCTCTTCAGGCAGGTGTTCGGGATCGAAAGGCTTGAGCTGGTGTAATTCCTTGACCATTTCCGCGGTGATTCGCTGTGGTTGGCTGTACTTTGGCCCGCCGTGCACCACCCGATGGCCCACTGCTGCCAATTCCCCATGCTGGAAGCGTTCCTCGATCCAATCCATCAGATGCCCTACGGCCGCCGTGTGGTTTGCCGCAGCCACTGGCCGGGTAAAGTTATCGGCCTTGTCCAGGCCTTTCACCATAAACACAGCATCCGGAAGTCCAATCCGCTCAATCGTGCCGGCCAGAATCCGCCGTAACATGGGCGTGGTTTCGAACAAGGCGAACTTGATGCTCGAAGAACCGCCATTGATGGTCAAGACACATGCTTTAGCTTGTTCCACCGATGATCCTTCCATCATGCTGCGTTTGCTCCTGGCTTATCTGCTTGATCGGTTGAGTCATACCAGCGTCGTCCGTCATGAGAAAGCAATTCATCGGCAGTCAGGGGTCCGGCGGAACCGGCGGTGTAGTTGGGAAAGTCCGCCGGCTTATCCTCACTCCATTTTTTAATGACCGGTTCGACGATCTCCCAGGCCGATTCCACTTCATCCGCACGTGCAAAGAAGGTCGGGTCTCCGCGCAGGCTATCAAGCAAGAGATGTTCATACGCCGATGGTGACTCCGTTACACCGTATTCATCGCTAAGGCAGTAATCGAGATTGATTGTCTGAAGCCGCATTGCCTGTCCCGGCTGCTTCGCTTCAACACGCATGAAGATGCCTTCTTCTGGCGAGACGTTGACAACGAGCAGGTTCGGGCGCACCCCCTTGCCAACCCTCCCGCTCGGCATCCACGGAGTGTGCGGGGCGGGCTTGAATTCGACGACGATCTCGGTTTCGCTCTTCGCCAAACGTTTGCCCGAGCGCAGGTAGAACGGCACACCTGCCCAGCGCATGTTATCGATATGGAGTTTAAGGGCGGCGTATGTTTCAGTTTGAGAATCCCTCGCTACCTTCTCCTCATCACGATACGCAGGTACACGCTTGCCATCGACGGTGCCCGCTGAGTACTGCCCGCGCACGGCATCGTATTTAACCTCACCGGGATGGATCCTTCGAACGGCGCGCAGCACTTTCACTTTTTCATCACGTACAGCACGCGCATTCCATTCGGCAGGAGGCTCAATGGCAACCAGCGCGCAGAGCTGCAGCAAATGGTTCTGCACCATGTCCCGCATGGCGCCGGCGGATTCATAGAAACCACCCCGCCCTTCCATACCTAGCGTTTCTGCCGCCGTGATCTGAACGTGGTCGATATAGTTGCGATTCCAGACCGGTTCAAAGATAGCGTTGGCGAAACGCAGGGCGAAAAGATTCTGCACGGCCTCTTTGCCGAGAAAATGATCGATGCGGTAGATGTCATTTTCATCGAAGCCCCGGGCAATGTCTGCGTTGAGCGCTCGCGCCGAGGCGAGGTCGTGCCCGAAAGGTTTTTCGATGACAAAGCGCGCCCAGCCTCCGCGGGCGGAATGGTGAGCGCGGCCAGCAAGTTTCGCCTCGCTTAAGTGCTTCATGATCGGTGCGAACAGTTCAGGCGGGGTAGCAAGATAGAAGAGCCGCCGCGCCCCCGCGCCTGTGCCACGATCAAGCTGCTCGAACCTATGCGCCAGTTCCGCATACCCCTGCAGGTCATCGCCGTCGTATTGAGCTGGGAGGTAGGACAGACAAGCGGCGAAGTCCGCCCACGCCTGCTCGTCACCCTCTTTAGGCTCACGCATCACCGCCTCTCGCATCCGCGCCCGGAACTCATCGTCAGTCATTTGAGTTCGTGCATAACCGATCAAGCGGAATTCCGGCGAGAGGACACCACGTCGTGCAAGACGAAAGATGGCCGGCATTACCATTCGCTGCGTCAGATCGCCGGACGCACCAAACAACACCAGCGTGCAAGGTTCATTTGCCCGGTCTGCTTTGGCAGCCGCTCCTTGCAATCGTTTATCCGCTTTTGTTTTATTCGCCACCGTGCTTCTCCTTTTCAAAATCTACGCAATGCCCGCCGGTCTGTTTCGAGGTTGACTCACTGCTGCCAGAGAATGTGATCGACTTCCAGGGGCACCGCCGCGCCGGCGTGCTGCGGTATTAATCGTGCCGTGTAGTTCGCCGCCGGGCGTGTCGCCGGCACCTGCACGCTAAAAATGTAAGCGTTGGCCTCGTCTAATGGCTGACCGCGCTTCATCTCATGCCGTTCCGGCTCACCGCCGTTCACTCCGTCGGCGTAAAGTTCTACCCTGACGCTATTTGGATCAAGGCTGCCGAGGTAGACCTGGACTTCGAAACCATGCTTCCCCGCCTCACTCATCACCTTGACTTCACCAAAGCGCAGTGAAGCCCATTGCTGTTCCAGATTGTGTTGCCAATCGACCAACTGCGCACCTGACGCGCCTTTATCCGCTGCACGCTCAAGGTAGGCTGCGGCAGCCGGGAGGTAATGATGTTCGGTATACTCGCGTACGGCGCGGTTAGCAGAAAACTGCGCCGTCAGGCGTGCCATGCTTTCCCGCATACGGGCTATCCACGCAGTGGGAATACCCTGCTTGTTACGGGCATAAAACTCGGGAATTACCTGGCCTTCGAGCAAGTCATAAAGCGCCTCGGCTTCGGCCGCGTCCCAGGCTGGATCGTCGCCATGTTCCTGTCCATCCCCCAACGCCCATCCTACTTCGGGCGTGTAAGCTTCCGCCCACCAGCCATCCAACTCTGACAGGTTGATTCCGCCATTGACGAGCACTTTCATGCCGCTCGTTCCACAGGCCTCCCAGGGCTGGCGCGGGGTGTTGATCCACACGTCTACTCCCTGCACCAGGTGCTCGGTCAAAAGCATGTCGTAGTCACTGAGGAAAATTACATGGGGGCGCACTTCGGGGCGTCGAATAAATTGGATCCATTCCCTAATCAAGTCCTGCCCTGCCTGGTCCGCCGGATGGGCCTTACCGGCAAGAATGAGCTGCACGGGCCGCTCAGGATTGGTCAACAGGCGCAACAGTCTTTCCGGGTCGTGCAGCAGCAGGTTGGGTCTCTTGTAGGTGGCAAAGCGGCGAGCAAAGCCCAGCGTGAGTGCGTTTGGATTAAACAGATGCTTCGCCTCTTCAATCTCTTCGGGCGACAAGCCAGAGGCGGTCAACTGCAAAGACAATCGTTGGCGCGCGTATTCGACGAAAGACTGGCTGGCGGCGGTGCGAAATTGCCAGAGCCTGGCGTCGGAGACGCGGCGAATATCCTGAGCGATGCTTTCTGTAGTCCCCAGCCAGCGGTCTTTTCCGCAGGCCTCCGTCCAAAGATCATCGGCTGCGGACGAGTCCCAACTTGGCGTATGAACACCGTTGGTCACATATCCGACCGGCACTTCGTCTTTTGGCCAGCGCGGAAAAAGAGGCGCGAAAAGGTTGCGGCTTACTTTTCCATGCAAACGACTCACGCCATTGACCGCACCGCTTCCATGGATCGCCAGGTAGGCCATATTGAAACTTTCCGATGAGTCGCCCGGGTTCTGCCGGCCCAGGGCCAACAAATCGTCGAGGCCGATCCCGAGCTTCTGCTCGGCGTAGCCGCCCAGGTATTGCCGGATCAGGTCAGGATCGAAGCGGTCAAAGCCGGCGGCGACGGCTGTATGCGTGGTGAAGAGGTTTCCTGCTCGTGTGACGGCCAGAGCCACGTTGAAGGGCTGCCCCGTCTCTTTCATAAAGGTCAGGGCGCGTTCCAGCACGGCAAAAGCGGCGTGCCCTTCATTCAAGTGACAGACTTCAGGCTGAATGCCGAGTGCGCCAAGCAGCCGCCATCCGCCGATCCCGAGCAGCAGTTCTTGCTTGAGGCGCAGTTCCGGGCCGCCCCCATACAGTTCGCTGGTAATCCCTCGGTGAGCAGGATAGTTCGCCGCGTCATTGCTGTCGAGTAGGTAGAGTTTTACTCTGCCAATCTGGACCTGCCAGGCGCGCAGCCAGACAGAATAACCAGGTAAAGCGATCTCTAAGCGCAGCCACTCCCCGTTCGGTTGCCGCAGCGGGATAATCGGCAGTTGTCCGGGATCGTTATACGGATAGAGGGCCTGTTGTGCTCCGTCCTTATCGATCACCTGCCGAAAATAACCCTCCTGGTAAAGCAGGCCCACGCCGATTACCGGCACACCCAGATCGCTGGCGGATTTAAGCTGATCGCCAGCCACGTTGCCCAGCCCACCCGAATAAATAGGCAGAGCTTCGCTCAACATGTATTCCATGCTGAAATAAGCCACACTGGTCAGGGGAGCCTGTGCATGCTTTTGCTGAAACCACGCCGGTTTCTTCGTCTCTTGGCGCCCTGCCTGTAAAAGGTCATCGACGCGCTTGCAAAAAATGGGGTCGGCTAACACTCGCTCGATCTGGTCCCGCGAAACTGTCTGCAACACAACCCAGGGGCTGTGGGTAAAATCCCACAACGCAGGATCAAGCTGCTGCCATACTTCGTCGGCGGCATGGTTCCACGACCAGCGTAAATCCAGGGCTAACTCGGCCAGGGAATCGAATCCTTTGACTTCCATCGGTAAAAGACTGTAAATTGGGTGACTGGTACGAGTTTGTTTGCTCATAGTAAAGTAATCTCCGTAATCCGGCACTGTACGTCAGTGCCGGATGAAAACAAGTTCTGTCACAAAAAGGTTTTACTTTGTGACTGGAGAAACAGGTTCAACCACCTCTTTGGCAGCCTCTTCTTGAGTTTTTTCCGCGCCTACGCCTGGGTCAGGCGCAATTACCCACAAAGCATGCTTAAGCACCTTAATGCGAGCCGAGCCCTTTCCCAACAAAGTGCCTTCCGCCGCCACATCCAGCTTCGGAGAGGTTTCTACCTTAATTTTTCGTGCCCGATAGCGCTGGATACGTCCATCCGAAGTTGAACTTACATTGGCGGACTTGATGAAATAACTGAGCAGTTCAGCCTTACTAAAATTAGGATATACAGCAATGTCAAGGAGCCCATCTTCCAGAGAGGCGTCCGGAGCTACCAGGTTTTTTGCCCCTGAAACGGGAGTGTTGGCAATGGTTACCAGCATTGTTTCAACTTCTATTTTACTTTCGTCGTCCAGCGTCAGATAAACTTTTGGTTTTGGATTAAATTTTAAGAGAGTCTTGACTGCATCTTTGATCCCCGCCAATTTACCTTCAGGAACTTGACTGATCTCGGGATAAAGAGTGGCGGTGAGGCCAATGGCAGATACCATAAAGAAATAGAATTTTTTCTGTTTCCTGGTGCTGATCACGCCCAAATCCAGTTTACGGGTGTGGCCGGTTGCGATCAAAGCACAGGCTTCTTTCAGATCTTCTGGGATTCCCAGACTCTTTGCAATGTCGTTTTCGGTCCCTGCCGCGATAATTCCCAGGCGCATTTTTGAGCGGCCTATTCCACGGATAACTGCCCCCAGGGTACCATCCCCACCCATAGCGATGACCACATCGTAGCCATCCTTTATTGCTTTCCTTACAATCGGGATGGCTTTGTATTTTGGATGCGCCAGAGCCACATCAACCTTTAGTCCGTTTTCCTCCAGATACCCCCTGACTTGCTCGATGCGGGAGGCTGACTCTAATACATTGCCCGCACCAGGGTTACCAATTAATTTAGCTCGCACCGGTTTATTTTTCTTCGACATATCTACGTCTCCTATTCACACTTAATTTTTCTGCAACCTGCAACTTAGGTAGAGGCTGGCAATTCTTTTTTAGGCTGTTCGGGTGTAGGTGTAGCCGGGGCCACCGGTTGGTGAACAAAAAAGCGTGTCTTGCCCCAGATATAAAATTGGATGATCGCCACCAACGTCAGGCTGCCCAGTAAATATGCGCCCAATACGTCACTGGCCCAATGTTGACCAAGGGCAATGCGCGAGATGCCGATCAAGATTATCGGAACACCAACCAGAAACAGCGCAAGGCTGCGTTTAAAAGAGGGTTTCAGCATGGTGAAAGCCAGAAACCCAATAAAACCGAAGAAACCGAGGTAGAACATGACGTGCCCGCTAGGGAAGCTATAACTATTGAGCAAATCGATCACAGTCACCTGGGTCGCGGTAGGGCGCGGCCGCTGAATCAGGTCTTTGACCAGTAAATTGATGGCGGTAGAAAAGACCGCCGCGGCGAGCGCCATTACGGCTTCCCAATGCAGGCCAGAAATCCAAATGAATAAAATAATCAGCCCTGACATGATCATATTTTGTGGACCAAAACCCGGCCAGCTTATCCAGGTCATCGCTATCGTAAAGAACGGGAAATTAATCATCTGGATAGTTTTCGTGATCTGAAGATCAATCGCAGAAAGGGGCATGGTTTTGACAATAAAAGTCAATACGGCAAAGGCGCCAGCGATTACGATCAGTGTTCCCCGAAATAGTAAGGCCCGATAGCGTCGCACATGCGGTTGTTCACTCTCGACCTGTGCCGCCTGCTGTACCGTATCTTTAACCTTTTCAATCGGTTGTTCAACTTTTTGATTTGACATTACTTACACTTTTTCTTAAGTGAATGCTTATCCCAATAAAATTACCGTTTCCTCATGATGATCGGTCCCCACAGTTGGGGAACCAGGCTCAGCCACAACACTCGCAGTTGTATCTTTCTGTGCGCTTTCCATGCCCGGGCCTTTCTCAGTGGTAATCACGCGCAGGGCTTTCGGGCGGATCTTGATGGTTACCGTCCCCTTGCCCAGGTCGACTCCGTCCGCCATCACTTTCTGCTTCGGAGATGTTTTCACCTTCAATTTACGCGCCTGATAATGGTGAACTTTTTTATCGCCCGAATATCCTCCGTCCATTACTGCCGCGTAATAGCCAAGCAGTTCGACTTTACTGAAGTCCGGATAAACAGAGATATCCAGAACACCATCTTGTAAAGAAGCCTGCCGGGCTACCAGAAAGTTTTTACCAAAAACAGGCGTATTCGAAACCATTACCAGCATGGTTTCGACGGCAATTTTGCTTTCATCGTTCAAGGTCAGGTAGGCCTTTGGGCTGGTTTCCTGGTGGAGGAAAGTCAGGGCAGAATCTTTCATGCCAGATAATTTGCCCTTGACAGCTTTGGTCGCATCAGGATAGATGGCAGCGGAGAGTCCGATGGTGGCCATCTCAAAGAAAACGAATTTCTTACCTTTGCTGGTTTTGACCTGGCCAACATCCAGCTTGAAAGTGTTGTCAGTGGCGATCAAAGCGCAGGCTTCTTCAAGGTCTTTGGGGATGCCCAAACTCATGGCAATATTGTTCTCCGTCCCTACCGGGACGATGCCCAGACGGGCTTTACCACCGATCATTCCGCGCATGACCGCTTCGATCGTACCGTCACCGCCCATGGCGATCACAATCTTATAGCCATTTTTTACGGCGCGCCTGGCAATTGGAGTAGCTTCCTCTTTTGGTTTGGCATACGCCACATCGACTTTAAAACCGTTTTTCTCCAAATAGCCGGTTACCAACTTCAAGTTATCCGCTGCATCGGCGGTGTTCCCGGCCCCCGGGTTGACGATTAATTTGACCTGAATGGATTTATTCTTTTTTGACATTTCGACTCCTTCTTTTTTGGGAATAGATTTCAATGAACGTATAAATTACGCCAGACCAGGCTATCCCTACTGCATAACCAGCCAGGATATCGGTCAGATAGTGACCGCCGGTGAAGATCCGGCTAAAGCCGACAAAACCGATGATAAACAACGCCAGGGCAACTACGACCCCCTTCCAAAAGGCAGATGGCATTTTGGGAACCAATAAGTAAGCCAGCAGGCCATAGAAAACAACCACAGAAACACCATGCCCACTTGGAAACCCCGGGATGTTCACGATGATCCAGATCTGGGTCGGCGGCCGCGCCCGGCCAATCAGCATGGAGAGGCCATTAAAGAGCAACGCTGATCCAGTCCAGCCAATCGCCATCATCGCCAATTCTTGCCAGTATTTCTTAAAGAGGAAGTAAAGACTAAAAAGTATGGTAAGAACCGTTACTACTTCTTTACCGGTGTAAAAACCTGCAACCATGATGTCTTTGACGAATGCCGGGCTCTTCAGCCCGATTGCCGGCAAGGTATTGGCGATTGCCCTATCCCAGGCGAGAAGAGGCCCATTCGCAAACAGGTTATAGGTCAGAGCGCCAAACACCAGGCTGCCGAAAATGAACATGCTTATTCCGATAGCGGGCCACTTTGCTAACAAGCCTGGAGCGCGCAAACCAGTAAAATCCTTTTTGTCCTGATGATTATCTTGAACAAAGGTTGCTGTTATGGTTTTAGAAGACATAAAAAACTATCCCTTACGCCCTGCTTTTATCACGAAACCACACCGCGCTCAGCATGGAATAGAGCCCAAAAGCTATCAGTCCCACTGCGACGATGCCCAAAAGCACTACACCATAAGGCTGATGCATGAGTGAGGTGAGCGCCGTATCGAAGCCGACTGGTTGGCTGGGGTTGGACTGGAAAGCCGCTGTACACACCAGGATGCCCACCACCCCGAAGACAAAGCCGCGTGCAGCAGTGCCAAACCGCCCCAGTTGTGTCGCCACTTTCACTTCTTCTGCCGTCATTGCATAGGTTTGGTATTGCTTGTCAAATTTGGCATCGAATCCCAGGTATATCTGGTACAGGCCAACAGCTATTACTGCCAGACCTATGAAGCCTATTACGTAGGGCCCCCAGGGCCTGGACATAATGGATGCCATGGTTTGTTGTTGGGTATTAGCTCCACTCTGAGATGAGCTGCCAGTACCTGCGACCAGGCTAAAAGTAGACGGGACCAGGGTGGCATATCCTGCTGCACTGAATAGAAATCCGGCGCGGGTAATCAGGCCTTTTGCATCATGCCCCTTCTGCAGTGGATCGAAAACGGCTCTGATTACACCCCACAGCGCATAAGAAACCAGCCCAATCAGAACTACCCAAAGGAAAACCATACCTACCGGGGACTCGCCAATTGCCGCAATCGCACCTTTTGGGTCTACTGGCGCACCGCCTTTTCCAAGTGTAAAAGATAGGGCCAGTATGCCCATCATGATATAGATAAGCCCACGCACGCCGAACCCCACGCGCGTCAGAGCTTCCATAACAGGGCTGAAGGCGGCCTTTTTACCTGCCCTTTTAACATTTCCTTCAATACCTGCGACAGAACCTACATGGCTAATTTTAGTACTCATAAAATGCTCTCCTTCGTTTTATTCAAGCCAGTTTATATAGACTGGCCAAATGGTTCTGGCTATAAGTCTTCAGTCGCGAATTAAGCGACTATACCTGTTTACGATTCCTTTTTTGATAATAAAGTTCAATCAACGTATAGATCAAAGCCGACCAGGCAATTCCTAGCGAGTAACCAGCCAGGACATCGGTCAGATAATGTCCGGCTGTGAAAATCCGGCTAAAGCCGACAAAACCGATGATGAGGAGCCCAGATGCAACGATTACCACTTTCCAAAAGGTAGACGGCATTTTCGGGGCTATAAAGTAAGCCAGAAGCCCATAAAAAGCGACTACGGTAATTGCATGCCCACTTGGAAACCCCGTGCTTGTTAAAATGATCCAGATCTGGGTGGGCGGCCGCGCCCGGGCAACGAAATTTGAGATGAAATAAAAGAGCAATTGGGAGCCTGCCACGCCAGCCAACACCATAACCAGTTCTTGCCAGTTTCGTTTGATGATGAAGTAAATACCAAGCAGTAACCCAAGACCAATGAGAACCTGGTCTCCGATGTAATAACCTGCGTCCATGATGATTTTGACGAATGGCGGGCTATTCAGGCCAATGGCAGGCAAAGTATTGGCAATCTTGGTGTCCCATGCCAGAAGCGGTCCATGGGCGTATAAATTATAGGTAAGACCGCCAAATATCAAACTACCGAAAACGAACAAAGAAATTCCAATGACGGGCCACTTTGCTAATAGGCCCGGAGAGCGTAAACCAGTAAAATTGTTTTTACGCTGACTAAGGCCTTGAACAGAGGTTGCTGTCATTGTTTTAGTAGACATTAAAATATCCTTCTTGAAAATAACTCGGGCCGCGATAGGGTTAGAAATTTACTATCGCAAACTAACTTTTTCCAGCTCTTTTCTATTCCTTCTTTTTTGGAAATAGATCTCAATCAACGTATATACCGCGCCGAAATAAGCAATTCCTATCGCATAACCGGCCAGGACATCGGTCAAATAATGGCCGCCGGTAAAGATCCGGCTAAAGCCGACAAAGCCCATGACAAGCAACGCTACGGTAATGACAACCCCTTTCAAAAAGGTGGTTCGGACCTTGGGGACCAACCAGTAAGCCATCAGCCCATAGAAAACGATTACACCAATCGCATGCCCGCTTGGAAAGCCTGGGATGGTCAAAACAATCCAGATTTGGGTAGGCGGGCGCTGCCGGACAACGATGTTTGAGATGAGCAGAAAGACCAAGGAAGATCCTGCCGCGCCAATCGCCACTGTGATTAATTCTTGCCAGTATCGTTTGAAGATAAAGTAAATGCATAGAAGGATTTCAAGAGCTACCACCACTTGATCTCCTATATAAAAACCGGCGTCCATGATAGGTTTGACAAAGGGCGGGCTCTTCAGCCCAATAGCCGGCAAAGTATTGGCGATTATCCTATCCCATGCCAGCAGAGGTCCATGAGCATAGAGGTTTAGGACCATAGCGCTAAATAACAGGCTGCCAAAAATGAACATGCTTAATCCAATCAGCGGCCATTTTGCCAACATACCCGGAGAGCGTAAACCAGTAAAATCGTTTTTGCGCAGCGGATGTTCTTGAACATAAGCTGCGGTAATTGTCTTGGTGGACATCAATATCATCCTTATCATTTAACATCTAGGCACGTGACTACATTTCATCTTATTCGAAAGATGCTGTCTACGTCCCTAATACAACCTATAAAAAATCTAAAAAATATTAACTGATCTGATGAAATAATTCAGCCAGCGGAGTAGTGGATAGATCCGTTAGCAAACGCTTCATCTGCGCCAATAGTCTGGGCTCTGCTCAACTGACATGCAAGGCGGCTACCTGTCGGAAATGAAAGCCACAGATTGCGAATGTGATCGCCAAGGGAAACAAACGCGGGCGCCGGAAAAGAGTCCAGAAAAAGAGCCGCCAATATTGGACGCGTTCGACGCCTAAGATACCCAGCTGGTAAATGGACCGCCACAAAGCCAGGAAATGTTGTAGATCCAACTGGACTCTAATTTCAGGCGGCTGGTACTCGCGAAGAAATGTCAATACGCGCTCGTAATAAAACTTGGGCGCATAGATCTGCCTTAGAATCTTGCGATAACCCTCCTGGAGCAGTTCCAAACCCATCATGGGAACAATATTGGTTGAACCATCCACGTTATCGCCTGAAAATTCATTTACAAGGCGGCCTTCTTTTTGCATGCGCTCGTAAAGGTGAGTCCCCAAAGGGGCCTGCAGTAACCCGACCATTGCCGTCACTATGCCACTTTGCTGGATGAAATCAATCTGCTGCTGAAAGATCGACGGAGTATCATTGTCGAATCCAACGATGAAACCACCCTGTACCTGGAGGCCGGCCCGCTGGAGTTGCTTGACGTTCTCCACCAGGTCACGGCCTTTGTTTTGGTTCTTACTGCATTCGGTCAGGCTGGCCTCATTGGGTGTTTCGATTCCGACAAATACCGTATCGAATCCGGCCTGTACCATTAGCTTGAGTAAAATTGGATCATCAACCAGGTTAATGGAAACTTCTGTGCTGAACGGCATACCGGTTTTTCCCTTACGCCATTCAATTAAGGCTGGCAGCACTTCGTTCTTGATATGCTTCTTGTTACCAATAAAGTTGTCGTCTACGAAGAAGATACCTTTGCGCCAGCCCACCGCGTAGAGGCTGTCCAACTCAGCCACGATCTGCGCGGCAGTCTTGGTGCGTGGGCGATGTCCCAACAACGCGGTTATATTGCAAAAGTCACAATCGAAAGGACAACCCCGCGAAACCTGAATACTGACAGTATCGTAATATCTGAGATCCGCCAAATGCCAAAGCGGGACAGGAGTCTGGTGGATATCGGGGAATTCTGCTGAGGTGTAGACATGCCGGGCCTGACCCAATTCCAGGTCGTGCAAGAACGGCGCAAGCGTCTCCTCAGCTTCGTTCAATACAAAATGGTCCACATCCGGGAATTGTTCGTGTTCCATCGTGAAAAGGGGACCGCCTGCCACCACTTTCACTCCGGCTAATTTACAACGGAGGATGATAGCACAGGCTGATTCACGTTGAACAACCATAGCGCTGAGGAAGACATAATCGGCCCATGCCAGGTCTTCCTCAGACAGGTCGGCCACGTTGAGATCGGCCAGCCGTTTTTCCCACGTAGAAGGCAACATCGCTGCCACGGTCAACAGACCCAGCGGGGGGGAACCGGCTTTCTTATGGATAAATTTGAGGGCGTGTTTAAAACTCCAAAAGGTATCCGGAAATTCCGGGTAAACAAGTAGAATTTTCATCTCTGCCTTCTCCAGATATTTATTTTTACTTAAATGCACGCCGAGCATAGCTCATGTTACAACCGATACTCCTCAGCTACATCCAACGGGTGGGGAGTATTGTTCTCCGTCATTTGGGGGAGGAATAGATCTGGCTCTTTGGGAGTTGCCGTGGTGACCTCCCGGATTTGGTGGTGTTAGCGGGCGCAGGCCCGCTAACACCACCAAATCCGGGGACCTACCCCGCCAAATCCCAGAGAACCATAGATCTGCCTCCACCAACAGATGGGTTACAAAACAAAAGTAGGGCCAGGATAATGCCCCGGCCCTACCAGGTGTGTAAAATATGACCGCTTTATTTCAGCAGGCGATTGAAGAAGGCGCGATAGTGCTGCAGAACCTGCCGAAGTTCCTCTGTGGAAGTATCGCCTTTACTCCACTGACTTTCAAGGGTCTGGCGTTGGTTGGCAAACATCTCGGTAATTTGTGCCATCACATCCGCCACCAGGGCATCCGCCTCACGCACCGAACAGCCGGGTTCGTCCACGAATTTGGCCTGCACTTCGTTCCAGCGGGCGCGAAAATTCTGTGTCTCCTCACTGCCAAACAGCATCTCCGGCGGTGGAACAGTCACGGCCGCCTGGACGACGGGTTCGGGAGTAGAAACAGGGACAAAAGTTTGTTTCCAGGGTTCCGTTTTTACGTCCGGGACAACAACCTCTTGAACATGTTCAACAGCGGGGGCCAGTGTTTCAATTGGTTTCTCATAAAACCGTTCATTTTCCAATGTAGTTTCCTGCTCGGGCTGATTTTGAACAGGTCCCATTTCAATTACCCGGTCGGGCTGATAATGATTTTCTTCGAATGTATTTACATGGACGGGCTGATATTGATCGTTCATTGAACTTTCTCCATCTCAACAGGGGTATCTGTTACAACCAGTTCGCTGAACAAAGATTTATCATAAACCATAGCCTGGCGCAGTTCTTCAGTGTTGGCGGTTTTCTGTTCATTTTTCAGGGCAATGGCGTGTGCGGCGCGGTAATTTGTCACCAGATCAGGATAACCGACCGAAATATCTGCTGCCCGAGCCTCAAAATCAGACACAGGATAGGCGCGCAACTGCATGACTTCCATAATCAGGCGGTCGGCTTCTTTTATCGCCTGCGACGGATCGTCTACAAATTTAGCTTGAACCTCTTTCCATTCAACCAGGTAACGATCGTGCTCAGCAGTAGTAAGAGCACGGATATCTAAACCCTCAACGTGCTTGTTGCGCAGCTTAAGCTCGGCTTCCGCTGCTTTAGCGCTGCCAGTCGTCTGTACAACATGATCATATTCTGGCCCGTAGTGTTCTTGCATTTTCTTCGAACGCTGAGTACGGCCAGAATATACCAGCCCGATTATGACTCCAAAAACTAACAGAAAGGCCACCGCAATGGCAATTACATACGTAGTATTCATAAAATTTCTCCTCAAAACCGTTGAAAATTGGTTCAAATGTTTGGCAAGGGATACAAGTAACCTTTGCCTTGTTTTAAAAGTATAAGGAGAAGCGGCTGTCAGTGTCCCTAATATAGACTATATAACTTCTATTAAATGATGGATCTGGTAAACAACTCAATTAAGGCTCTTTGGGAGTTGCCGTGGTGACCTCCCGGATTTGGTGGTGTTAGCGGGCGCAGGCCCGCTAACACCACCAAATCCGGGGACCTACCCCGCCAAATCCCAGAGAACCTCAATTAAGTTTAACGGTACAGGTATAATTGCTGTATGGGTCGCCCGGTGTGAATCACACCGGCCTCCTGATCTCTGTTTATGTTCAGATATCATCATGACAAACTCTATCTCAAGTAACCAAAATTCATCCGCCAGATATTCGTACGCAACTCACCTGGTATGTACGAATTGTGGCAAGGAATATTCAATCGACGAGATTAATACTTACTGTTTGGATTGCCAGGCTCCCCTATTTACCGTCTATGATCTCAAAAGTCTTCGCCAGGATTTGAAACGTGAAGATTTTACCCGGCGAAAGTGGGGCATGTGGCGCTGGCACGAACTGCTTCCCGTTCATTCCCCGGCTAACGCCGTCACCCTGGGAGAAGGGGACGTCCCATTATTACAGCTCACAAATTTGCAGTCGGCACTGGGACTTTCAAATCTTTTTGTCAAGGACGAAAGCACCAACCCAACCGGCTCGTTTAAGGCGCGGGGCATTTCAGCCGCCATCTCGAAGGCCAAAGAGCTTGGCATCCATAAAGTGATCATTCCAACGGCCGGAAATGCCGGCGGCGCCATGGCTGCCTATGCCGCCAGGGCAAGATTGAAAGCGCATATCATTATGCCCAAAGATACGCCGGTGGCAAACATACAAGAAAGCCGCATGGCGGGCGCTGAAGTTGTGTTGGTGGATGGGCTGATCAGTGAAGCGGCGGGTATGGCCGGCATAAAAGCCCGCGCCGAAGGTTGGTTTGACCTGTCGACGTTCAAAGAGCCTTACCGGGTAGAAGGTAAGAAGATCATGGGTTATGAGCTGGCCGAGGCATTTGGCTGGACTCTACCCGACGTGATCATTTACCCGACCGGGGGCGGGACTGGCCTGGTTGGCATGTGGAAAGCATTTGCCGAGCTTGAAGAACTGGGCTGGTTAGATAATACCCAACGACCGCGCATGGTCGCCATCCAGGCGGAAGGCTGTGCACCCGTCGTTAAAGCCTTCGAAGCACATGCCACTTTTTGTGATTTTTGGATGAATGCTCACACCCTCGCTTCCGGACTGCGGGTTCCCAAGAGCTTTGCCGATCGCATCATTCTGCAGGATATTTACGAAAGTAAAGGAATCGCCCTTTCAGTGAGCGATGAGGCGATTTTAGCCGCCCAGCGCCAACTGGGTAGAGAAGAAGGAATTTTCGCCGCTCCCGAGGGAGCCGCCACTCTTGCCGGCCTGATCAGCCTGATTCAAAAAGGATGGGTGCGCCCGGACGAACGCATCGTTTTATTCAATACTGGTACCGGTTTGAAATATATCAACAACCTGGCCGGGAGTGAACCGGCTGGCGTTTGAATCCGGTAAAGGGCTGAATTTTTAGGTTATGTCAGGCGGCGTAACCGCCTGACATAACCTAAAAATTCAGTATTTAGACATTTTTTAGTTTGTTTTAGGGACACAGATAGCTCCTTTCAATTAAGCTGGTTTCGTAGGAATGAACTATCCAAAGAAAGGAACCTACATGGTAGATTATTATACGAAAACCGATTTTGCTAATTACGCTGGTCTTGTACAAGAGAATTCCGAAGGTAAGGAACTTGCCATAGACCGGCGAGAAGAAACGATGATCACCCGGCAGCCCGGTTACCAGGCTACCGAGCAAATGGTCCACGATATCGCCGTAGAAAGACGCTTGAGAATATTCCAGGTCAAGCGCATCTTGTGGAGTATTTTTGCTTTTTTTGAGATTCTGCTGGCATTCCGTTTTTTATTGAAATTGATTGGAGCCAATCCGGAAAGCGGTTTTGCGGTGCTCATCTACGGGCTTTCAGGGTTGCTGGTTGGATCGTTCATCGGATTGATCCTGACGCCCGTGTACGGCGGGGCATTCCTGGAACTTACTACTCTGATCGCCATGCTCGTTTACGCGCTGATCTTTTCGGGGATAGCCTGGGTAATCAAGATCGTGGTTGACCGCCCACGGGCACGCTCTTTCTCCATTACGACCCGAGAACAGGTGCCCGGCCAACCCGGAAGCGTGCGGACAACTCACACTACCATCTCAGATGGGAAAATGTGGTAAGCGGAATTTTAAAGCCAGGGTAATTTTATGAATCCGACCAGGTGGCGCGTTACAGCTTTGTTGGTTCTGGCCTTGGTGGCGCAACTGTTATTAGGGTGCGGCGCCACGGAATCTCCAACTGACTTTGAATTTTCCCCCTCACCAAGTTTTGCGGTCTTTGCTACCCCAATTCCCAGCTTTGCTACGCCCATTCCGGTCATTGTTCAAGCAGTCAATCCTGGGCCGGAAAGGGTGCAAGGCGGGCAGGCGGGCGCCGACGCTGATATAGCTAAGGCAGCTTCCACCCCGACCCTTACAGGCGATCAAGTAAGGCAGACGGTGGCTGTCGAGGCCCAGGTGATTGTAGCGGGTGAGCTTACCCAAACCGCCCAGTCCGTGGACGCTACCAACGCCGCCCCGCTGGCAGCCACCTCTTCCGCAGCTACCCAGACTGTTCTGCTGGTGCAAGAATATGAGCAAGAACAGGATAACTTCGTAAACCGGATTGTCTTGCCTTTGATACCCGTTATGGCAGCCATCCTGTTTATTTTGCTGCTCGTCCTGGTCATCGCTTTGACGAAACGCCAGTTTCTTCCAACGCAGTGGCAAAACTCCACCCGGATTAAGCGTGAAACCAACCTGTACCCCAACTCTTTGGTTACAATCGATGGAGAGGTATCAGATTACTATCATCGCCCGCCCCACCCGGTCAACCCACCTGTCCCTAACCCGGAAAACATCCCCCAACTGCCCTGTGAAAAGCTGGTTTTTGTGGAAGTTATCAACGCCAATGAACCACCTATCGTTCACTGGGTTGATGAAGTGGAACGCCTATTGGCCGATGATCATGGGGGAGGAATATGACCACCAACCGTTATTTGCCGGCTGCCCAAAGTGTGGCTCAAGCCATCCCCTGTCTCCTGGCCGACCAGGGCCTGGACCCGCTGCTTATCAGCCGTTTTGTATTAACCGAAACCGAGCGCGGCGACGCCTGGTTATTCGTGGTCATGGATGACAGCGTGATGGATTTCCTCTCCGCTTACGCCGCTCCCAGTGTTTTATCCTATCTTTCATCGGCACTCCACGGGCACATTGTAAAGTTTAGCAACTCCTATGGACTGCGTTATGCCGTTCTTCTCAGCCAAAGGTAAAAACGTGGTTTACTGACCTGTACCTGTGCGAATTGGCGCTGCTTCTGCGTTACTGGGAGGATAAACAATCACGAATTTTCCATTCTGTACCTGTACCAGGGTAACCTCACCCGGGTTTTGGCCGCCGGCGGAAAAAGTGATCTTTCCCCATGTTTCCGAATTTTCCTGGTAGGCAAACAGGGCTTCGCGCAGAGCGGCTCTCAATTTTACGACGTCGGTAGGGCTGGCCTTGCCGGTTGCCAGCACCTGGCCGGCGGCTGAAGCGATAATTTCCAGGCTTTTATAGGCCTCGATGGCATACAGGGAGGGGGGATTGGACGTGCCATATTCTTTTTGGGTGTAGT
>Ga0182027_10004839_pt1 | contig 20682 bp, 14 predicted proteins | sample 712E1DmetaG_FD_121300 | JGI IMG/M metagenome (GOLD analysis project Ga0182027, IMG submission 121300) | Permafrost microbial communities from Stordalen Mire, Sweden - 712E1D metaG (Illumina Assembly) | ecosystem: Environmental > Terrestrial > Soil > Wetlands > Permafrost | place: Sweden...
CGGGCGCCGGCGTACCGCGGGCCAGGGCGAAGAGGGCCCGGGACTCCTCGGCGGCCGCGATCGAATCCTCCTTGGATTGGGTTCGCGCTCGTCCCTCTCGCTTGTCCGCGGCCTCGCGCAGCAGTGTATGGAACTGCTCGTTGAGCCGTTCGTCGGAACCCGCATCGCGAGCGGAGCGCTTGCCGATGGCGTGAGTCATGTCTTCCCGTCCAGCTGCCGGCCTGACGCAGTCTCGGAACCGAGGCATCGGCACGGGGTCGGGCAGAGACCCAGCTTGCGCCTCATTCGGCCTGAGCGCAATCGCCGGGCCCGCTCAACGGCTCGCCGGGTCGCGCCGCGATGCCATCGGATCGCCCGCCGGGGCGCGGCTGCACGCGTCAGCCGGCGTAGCTGTTGGGTGGCAGGCCTCGCACGCCCGGCCTGATCCTGAAGAGCCCGCCGGCGAACGGCTCCCGGGCCGCGTCCGCCTCGTCGAAATCTTCCCTGGCCGAGGTGACGTACATGTCCGTGAGGCCGGCCCGCCGAACGTGGCGCTCGAGACCTGCGAGACGGGGAAATCGAGGCGGGCTTCGACCGAACCCTCGGGCGAGACTCGGATCACGCAGCCGCCACCCCAGATCGCCACCCAGACGAACCCTTCCGCGTCGACCGTCAGTCCGTCGGGTACGGCAGCCGTCGGGAGCCCCAGGCCCGGTCCGATCCTGACCAGGAGCCGGCCGCCCGAAAGCTCGCTGGTCTTCGAATGGAAGCGATACGCCGTTACCTCGCGACTGATCGATTCCGCGAAGTACATCGTCGACCCATCGGGGCTCCAGGCCAATCCATTCGGAATCGTGAGATCCCTGAGCACCGTCTCGAGTCGCAGCTCGCGATCCAACCGGCACAACGACCCCATGCCGGCGGCATGGTCGAAGGTCATCCGGCCGAACCACAGCCGCCCGGCCGGATCGGGCTTCCCATCGTTGGTCCGGCGCGGCGGCCTCTCCCGCCCAAAGGCCACCAGGGGCCGCATGCGGTGGGTCTCGGGTTCAAGGGCCAGGATCGCGTCCTGGCCGAGCACGAGCAAGCCCCCGCCCCGGCGGAGGGCGATCGCGCCGACCGCCTGCCCGATCTCGATCGCCTCGTCGCGACCCGTCGCCGGGTCGAAGGCGTGGGCACGTCCGCCGAGGATGTCGACCCACCACAGCAGGCCGCGATCCGCATCCCAGAGCGGCCCCTCACCGAGCCAGGCTCGCGCATCCACCACGAGCTCCGGCTGCTCCGCCGAGACGGGCCCGGTCACGCCTCCGCGAGCCCCCTCAAGAGAGCCTCGACGGCGGCCACGTCCACGCTTTCCCCTACTTCGCGGATCTCCCACCGCTCGTCGTGGATCACGGAATCGCCCGGCGCCAGGCTGACCAACGGGCCGATCGATTCCAGCTCGATCGTGCGTTCGTCCGAGTAGATCTCGAGGTTGCAGCCGAGGTCCGGATGGACGGAACCACGGGCGGGAGCGAACCTCAGCATCACGAGCAGCCCGTCCAGCAGATAGCCCGCCGTGCCGGTTGCGCTCAGGCAGCCGACCTTCATCGGCGCCGCCGGCCGGGCGAAGACGGTCAGCCGGTGATCGCCTATCTCCAGCCTGTCGTCCGACCCGGAGGCGTACGGCCACAGCACGACCAGCTGATTCGGCCGCGAAGAGGGCCCCTCGTCCGCCGGCGGCAGCGGCGCCACCGCCACGCCGCCGAGGCGCAGCTGAGTGACCGGCCACGGAGCGATCTCGAGCGTACGCGAGCCCTCGTTGGCAAGGACGTGGTGCAGCGAAACCGCCGCGACATCGGGATCGAGCTGAACCTCGATGGTCTTGCGCAGGCCGGTCGGAGCCTCGACCGCGCCGACAAGCCGGACGGCCGGCCCGGCGCCCGGCATCGCCGCAAGGGTCAGCCCGGCGGCATCGGGCACGCTGCAATCGGCCGTCTCCGGCGCGAACCAGAACCGATGCCCGCCCAGGAGCTCGTAGGTCCCGTGGCCGGAGTCCCAGCTCGCCGCGGGCGTCTCGGCAAAGACGTTCGGACCTCCGCGCAGGCCGAATCGCAGGACGCGCGGCCCGCCCGCCTCGAGAACCTCTACCCAGCAATGTGCGCCCTCGAGACGGCGCGTAGGGCGACCGTAGTAGTCGCCCGGAATGCCAGGCAGGCCGTCCCTCGGCCCAGTCTCTGCGCTCATCTGAGAACCACCTCCACGTTGACCGTCGTGGTGCCTGGAGCCGGCTGCGGGACCACGTCGCCCGGAACCGGCGCCCCGTCGACGACCATCGAGACGGCGTTGCCGCGGCCCTCGCGGCGGACCGTGATCTCGTAGGCTGTGCCGCGAAACTCGCGATGGGCCTTGAAGCCCGGCCAGGCCGACGGAATCGCCGGCGCGACTTTGAGACCATCGTATGTCGGCCGGATGCCGAGGATCCACTGCGTCGCGGCCACGAACATCCAGGACGCCGTCCCGGTCAGCCAGGCGTTGCGGGCCATCCCGAATGACGGGTGGGCCGGCCCGCAGATGTTCTGCGGGTACGTGTACGGCTCGACCCTGTAGAGGTCGGAATCGGTTCGGGCCAGCGGCAGGATCTGGCGGTAATACCCGTACGCCTGATCGCCGTGGCCGAGCATCGCCGCCGCCACGATCGACCACGTGTTGGCGTGGCAGAAGATCCCGCCGTTCTCCTTCGCGCCGGGCACGTAGGTGGAGGTGCCGGCCACGCGCGGGTCGGCGCCGTCGTAGGGCGGCCACATCAGGGCGATGCCGTACTTCGTGTTCAGCTTCTCGTCCGCCGCGGCCATGGCCCGCTCGGCCCGCTCCGGCGGGGCGACCCGGCCGAGGACGCACCAGCTCTGAGGGATCAGGTCGATGGCGTGGTGGGCCGCGCCGGAGACGCCGATCGGCAACCCGTCATCGTCGAAGGAGCGCAGGTACCAGCCGCCGTCCCAGGCGTGGTCGTTGATGGCTCCCGCCATCGCCGTTTGCAGCGCCGTGAAACGCCCCGCGTCGACCGGCCGGCCGAGCTTCTCGCACAGCTCCGCCAGGTCGAGCATGGCCCGGCAGAACTGCATACCCGTCCAGACGCTCTCGGCCTTGCCCGAGCCGTGATCGACGTTGAGGGTGTCGTTCCAGTCGGAGAAGCCCGACCGGGGCAGGTCATGGGGGCCGAGGTGACCCAGGGTGAAATCGACCGCCCGGAGCATGTGCTCCCAGACGGTCTCCTCCGCGTGGTCGACGTAAGGGACTTTCTGGTCAAGGTAGTCGAAGTCGCCGGTCTCGCGCAGGTAGGCGCAGACCGAGATGATCAGCCAGAGGTGATCGTCGCTGAACCATTGCGGCCACCTGGGGTACTCCGCCGCGAGGCCGGGCCCGCCCTCCAGGGTAAGCGGGTAGAACTGGTGCCAGGTGTGGCCATCGGCGAACTGCATCCTCCAGATGGTGGTCAGCATCCGGCGGGCATGATCCGGCACCGTGTGCATAGTGCCGAGGGTGTCCTGGCCGCTGTCGCGCGTGCCCATGCCCCGTCCGAGGCCGGTCTCGTAGCCGGACACGAAACGGGACCAGTAGAGCGTGGTGCGGCACTGGAGCTGGTTCCAGAAGTTGATCATGGCGTTCGTGTCGGCGTCGGGCGTCACGACGGTGAAGCGAGACAGATAGGCGTCCCAGTCGTCCTGGAGAGCTCGGAACGCGGCCGTCACCTCCGCCGGCTGCGAGTAGCGGGCCACGACCCGGCCGATCTCGGCCGGACGCTCGGTTGCGCCCATGACGAAGACGATCTGGCGCTCCTGGCCCGGGGCCAGCTCAATGTCGTGGGTCAGCGAGCCGATGCTGTTTCCGCGCGGCGATGGCGCATCGGAGGGCCTGCCGGTTACGACGACGATCGGGTCGGCCAGGTCGCGGCCGCGCCCGATGAAGTCCTCGCGGTCGCAGGTGTAGCCGGCAGGGTCCTCGCTGCTCGCGAAGAACTCGACCAGTGGATTGAACTTGGTACCGACCCGGATCAGACCGCTCTCGCAGCTGCTGAACACGATGTGCTGGGCCCAGTCCAGGTTCGTCATGTCGTTGTAGGCGTCCGGCAGGCTGAACTCGACATAGCTGAAGGAGCGGAGGCGCCGCGGCCTCGCGCCGGCGTTGCGGACCTTCAGGACCCACAACTCGCACGGAACCGCTTCGTCGACGGAGCTGAGCGGCACGAAATACAGGATCTCCGCGGCGATGCCTTTGAACGAGCCGGAGATCCTCGTGTAGGCAGTCCCATGTCGGCATTCGTAGGCGTCCAGCTCGACCTTCGTCGGCCGGGCGGTGGGGCTCCAGTACTCACCCGAATCCTGGTCGCGCAGGTATACATACCGGCCGGGCTGGTCGACCGGGATCGAGTTGTAGCGGTAGCGGCTGACGCGCCGGTTGCGCGGATCTCTGTCGAAGGAGAAGCCGCCGCCGGTGTTGGAGACGATGCCGCCGTAGCGCCCTTCGCCGATGTAGTTGAGCCAGGGCGTGGGTGTGTCCGGCCTGGTGATGACGTACTCGCGTGCGGCCTCGTCGAAGTAGCCGTAGGCGTTTGCGCCCGGACGCGCCTGGACATCAGTCATTCGAGTGCCTCCCCGTCGGCCGAGTGACCGGGGCCGAGCGTTGTCGCCATTGGACGCAAGCAGAATGCTAGCCGACAAAGGCCTCCACATCGAACGACTCGTCCGGTCCGGTCGGAAGCGGAACCAGGTTGCCGGAGATCTCACGGCCACCGACGGTCAGCCGGGCCACGCGGCCGGTCACGCCCGTTGACTTGTGGACCGTGATCTCGTACTTCGCGCCGCGGAACCAGCGGGAGACCTTGAAGCCGCCCCAATCGGCCGGCAGGACCGGGTCGATGCGGAGGCCGTCGTGCTCGGCGCGGATGCCCAGGATCCACTGGCTGATGGCCACGAAGTTCCACGCGGCGGTGCCGCTCAGCCACGAGTTCTTCGCCTCGCCGTGGGTTGGGGCGTCCTTGCCCGCGATCATCTGGGCGTAGACGTACGGCTCGCAGCGGTGGACCTCGGAGATCTCCTCGCGGACGGACGGGTTGATGCGCATGTAGTAATCCAGCGCCGCTTCAGGATGATCGGCCATGGCTTCGGCGATCATGACCCACGGGTTGGTATGGCAGAAGATCCCGGCGTTCTCCTTGTAGCCCTGGGGATACGTGGAGATCTCGCCCAGCTCGAGGTGGTAGTAGGTGAAGGCCGGGTTGTTCAGGACGATGCCGTGGGGAGTGGCCAGCCGCTCGCGCACGGAGGCCAGCGCCTTCTCGGCCATCCCGTTCTCCAGGCCGATCCCGGCAACGATGCACATGCCCTGCGGCTCGATAAAGATCTGGCCCTCGGCGCATTCCTTCGAACCGACGACACGGCCGAAGTAGTCGTAGGCCCGGCGGAACCAGTCGCCGTCCCAGCCGGCCGTCTCGACGGCCTTCGTCATGGCTGCGGCGGCGTCTGCGGCCAGCGCTGCCTCGGCTGCGTCCCCTCGCCGCTCGGCGACGGCGGCCATCTCGTTCGCCGCCAGGACGAAGAGCCCGCCGATGAAGACGGACTCGGCAACGCCGCCTTCCTTGTTCTCCGTCGTCTGGAACGACTCGCCGGGAGTCTCGGAGAAGCAGTTGAGGTTCAGGCAGTCGTTCCAGTCGGCCCGGCCGATGAGAGGCAGGCCGTGCGGCCCGAGGCGGTCGAGCGTGTACTGGATCGATCGCCGAAGGTGCTCGTAAAGCGGCGTTTCGGTGCCCGGCTGGTTGTCGTACGGGACGGGCTCTTCGAGGATCGAAGCGTCCCCGGTTTCCTTCAGATACGCGGCCACTCCCAGCACGAGCCAGGCCGGGTCGTCGTTGAAGCCGCCGCCCACGTCGTTGTTGCCGCGCTTGGTCAGCGGCTGGTACTGGTGGTAGGCGCCGCCGGTCGGAAGCTGCGTTGCGGCGATGTCCAGGATCCGCTCACGGGCTCGCGCGGGGACCATGTGGACGAAGCCGAGCAGATCCTGGTTCGAATCGCGGAAGCCCATGCCGCGGCCGATGCCCGACTCGAAGCCCGAGGCGGAGCGCGACATGTTGAAGGTCACCATGCACTGGTAGGCGTTCCAGATGTTGACCATCCGGTCGACGTGCTCGCTGCCGGTATGGACCTGCAGGATGCCGAGCAGGCCCGTCCAGTAATCGCGCAGGTCGGTGAAGACCCGCTCGACGACGGCCGGCTGCAGGTAGCGGGCGATGACCGGCTTGACTCGCTTCTTGTTGATGGTCTGCGAGCCCGGCGGATCGAATTTGTCGTCCTTGGGGTTCTCCTGGTAGCCGAGGAGGACGATCACTTCCTTCGTCTCGCCGGGCGCCAGCTCGAGCTTGACGTGGTGGGAGCCCATAGGCTGCCAGCCGTGGGCGACCGAATCGGTCGCTGCCCCGCGCTCGACGACGATTGGGCGATCCCAGCCGCGGTAGGGGCCCAGGAAGTCCTCGCGCTGGGTGTCGAAGCCGGCCAGCGGGGCCGAGCAGGCGAAGAAAGCGAAGTGGTCGCGCCGCTCCCGGTACTCGGTCTTGTGATAGATGACGCCGTCCTCGACTTCGACCTGGCCCGTCGAGTAGTTGCGCTGGAAGTTGGTGTTGTCTTCCAGGGCCTCCCACAGGCAGAACTCGATCGAGTCGAAGAGCGAGATCCGCGCGGGAGTCGTGCGCGCATTGGTGACGCGAATCCGCCAGACCTCGAGGTTCTCGGCGAGCGGGACGAAGTAGAGGGTCTCGCCGCGGATGCCCTTGTAGGTCGAGCCGATGATGGAGTAGCCGAGGCCGTGCCGGCAGCTGTAGTCGTCCAGCTCTCGCTGCGTGGGCTGCCAGCTCGGGCTCCAGTACTCGCCCGATTCGTCGTCCCGGAGGTAGACGTAGCGGCCGCCGAGGTCCAGCGGCGCGTTGTTGTAGCGGTAGCGGGTCAGCCTGCGCAGCCGGGCGTCTCGATAGAAGGAGTAGCCGCCGGCCGTGTTCGAGATGATTCCGAAATAGGCCTCGTTGCCCAGGTAGTTGATCCATGGCAGCGGCGTGTCGGGACGCGTGATGACGTATTCGCGCCTTTCATCGTCGAAATGACCGTAGCGCACGACTCTCCTCTGGGCTGCCCCCTGTTGGCGGCCGAGCGCCCTCACGTCCGACGCATGTCTCGGATGCTCGGGTCACGACCCGCCGGATCGATGGCCGGCTATGGCCGGCTATGCCATTCGACGAACGTCCGGACCGGCGGCCCGGCGCGCGGGTCGACATTACCATCCCGGCAAGCGCCGTCGCATCGCGTCGGCGACCGCCGGAGACGCTTCCCGGCCGCGCCTCGGTTGCACCAGGCGAGTATCGCCGCGCCCCCCGGCCCGGCGTCCGGCGCCGTAGTAGGCTGAAACGCACGTCCGATCGTCACCTGTGAAGAGACTCGCGGTTCGCCGGAGTCCTCGTCATGGCAGCCGACCAATTCGACAACGAGTTCCACAAGGCCATCGTCGACAACCTCGCCGATGGCGTCTACTACGTGGATCCAGATCGGGCGATCACCTACTGGAATCATGGGGCCGAGCGGATCACCGGGTACGCCTCCGTGGAAGTCATCGGGCATCACTGCTTCGACAACCTGCTCGACCACGTGGACGCCGACGGGAATTCCCTCTGCTTCACCATCTGCCCGCTCGCGGCGACGATGGGCGACGGTCAGCCGCGGGAGGTCTCGGTCTGGCTGCGCCATGCGGACGGCTACCGGAAGCCGGTGCGCGTGAGGACCTCGCCGGTTCGAAACGTCGAGGGCGCCATCGTCGGGGCTGTCGAGGTCTTCTCGGACGACTCGGCCGTTCTGCGGGCCAGGCAGGATGCCGACCGGGCTCGCCGCGACGCCCTTACGGACGACCTCACGGGCATGCCCAATCGCCGGCTTTTCGACACAGCACTCGCCGGCAGAATCGAGAACCTGGCCCGCTACGGCTGGCGGTTCGGGCTGCTGATAGTCGACATAGACCACTTCAAGGCAATCAACGACAAGTACGGGCACCGCTTCGGCGACGCGGTCCTGGCGGGCGTCGCCGCGACCCTCCATGGGGCCGTGCGGGCCGGAGACGTGGTGGCGCGCTGGGGCGGCGAGGAGTTCGCCGTCCTGGTCGAATCCTCGGATGAGGCCGGCCTCGTCGAGACCGCCGAGCGCCTCCGAGTCCTGGTCGCGCAATCCGAAGTGCGTGCGGAGGGAACGTCGACCAAGGTGCACGTCTCCGTCGGCGGAGCGCTGGCCCGTCCGGAAGACACCGCCGGCTCGCTCTTTGCCCGAGCCGACGCCGCCCTGTACGGCGCCAAGCACGGCGGCAGGAATCGCATCGAGATCGCTCGTCTGTCTGACGGGCCGGCTCACGGCGCCCCGGAGAGGCGCCTCAATGCGGCCTCAGACGACGGCGAAGGCCCGTACCGAACGCCCGGGCAAGGGCCTTCCGAGGCTCAGGACCAGGCGCGGCCGCCGGGACTCGAATCCTCCGGGCAGCCCCGCCTCTGATCGTCAGCCGATCAGGACGTTGGAAGCTGCCCCGATCACGGCGATGCCCGTGTAGATCGCCAGCAGCGCTCCCTTGGTTCGGGGCCGCTTGCGGAACACGACCACGGTCACGACGAGGACCAGCGCCATCAGCAGCTTCGCCGCGAAAGCTCCGGCCGTCTGGCCGAAGACAAGCGGCATGGGGCTCGTCTCGTTGGCTGGTATCAGCGTCGGGTTTACCCGCAGGAACGTGGCCAGGTCTGCCAGGTTGGCCAGGACGGCAGCCACCAGCAATTCGTTCATTTCACCGCCTCCAACCTCACCAGCTAGATGGACCCCCGAGTCGGCATGGTAGCCAAGGAGTACTAGCCGAGTCCAGTACTTCGGTGCTATGGCGCACCGTCATTTGGCCCACTCGCCGGCCGGTGGCTTGCGGATCTGTGACCGGCAAGACGGCGCCTCCGCGTAAAGGGGCCGGCAGGGGTGACGCGCCCGAGTGCCGCCCCTGCCATGCGGCGACGGGCGGCAGATGCGCAGGCCGCGAATCAACGCGTGGCGAAGCGCCCGGCCGCTACGCCAGGCCGCGAGCAGGCGGTGCTCGCCAGGAGCCGGAGCCGAGCGGGTGTCAGATCGGCTGCCTGACCCAAGACGAAGGCCCCTCCCGGATGTCCGGAAGGGGCCTTTTCACGCTCGGGACTCTGGTGAGCCCGCAGGGATTCGAACCCTGAACCTAGGGATTAAGAGTCCCCCGCTCTACCGTTGAGCTACGGGCCCACGGCCGCGAAGGATACAGCAATGGGCCCCGGCTCGGCGAGCTGGGCCTCCGGCTGACGACCAGAACCGCGGCGCCGGCCGGGGCTCCTCCGAACGCATCAGGCGGCATCGGGACTCCCGACGTCTACAGGCAGGACCGGGCCAGGGGCTACCATACGGGTCTGCGATGGGAGACCCGACAGCAGGTCGGAGGTCGGCGGTCCGTCGCACCCTCGACAGCGGTGCGTGGCTCGAAGCTTGTTAGCCGATGATTTCCAGCTGCTCAACCAGCTGGAGGCCGGAATCGTCATAACGGACGAGGCGGGGATCGTCGTCCGCTGGAATGCCCATGCCTGTCGGATCCTTGGCCCTGCCCCGGATGATGCCATCGGTCGCCACTGGGCCGATCTCGTCGCCATCGTCGGCGGCGCCGGCGTAGCCGGCCGCGAGATCCGCGCTGCGGCCGCGAAGCCCGGCGGATGGCATGGCCTGATGCAACTCCGAGTCGGCCGCTCACGCCATGTCTGGGTACGGGCCCACGTCGAGCCCCTGAAGCTCGGCTCCACGGATGGGCGGACCGGCATGGCGGCGCTCTTCTGGGACGCGCCGGGGCCGGCGGACGCCGCAAGCTCAGACCAGGACCTCGTGCCGCATCGCGATCTCGAGCGCGAGCCCGCCCTGATGGAACGCCTCGAGCATGGCCTCGAACAGGAACGGCGGCTCACCGCCCAGCTTGAGACGTTGATGAACCTGACCCTTCTGCCACAGGGGGAGATCTCAGAAGAGGCGACCGCCGGCGTGCTTCTCGAGCGAATCGTGAGTGCGCTGGAGGCGGATTTCGGTTTCGTGGTCCACGAGAAGGACGGCCGGTTCCAGGTGGTGGCATCTCACCAGATGCCGGCATCGATGCAAGAGCTGGCCGAGTCACGGCCTGTCCAGTCGTTCTACTTCTGGCGCCGGCTGTCGTCGATTGGGCACGGCGAGGCATTCCTGGAGCGGCTCGTCGACGCCGGCCCGGCCGAGCCGGACCTGGAGCAGATGATCGCCGCGGGGATCACCGCGCATGCCGTCTTCCCGGTCCGTGCGGGTGAACGGCTCGTCGGCGCCTTCTTGTGCTATTTCGCGAAACCGGGCGAAGAGGCGCCGCAAGCCGACGAGCGGAACGTCGAGGCCGTCGGCCGGATCATCTCCATCGCCTACGACAACATTCGGATGAGCGAGGGCCTGGCCGAGGCGGCAGAGCATGAACGCCGGCTGACGGCCGAACTGAGGGCACTCCAGGAACTGACCCTCCTGGGGGCCTCGACCGACGACCTCACGCGTCTCGCCCAGGAGACGATCGATGCGGTGGTGCTCGCCACCGGGGCCACGGGCGGGGGCTACATCCTGGTGGATCTGTCGTCCGAGAAGGTCGACCCGATCGCTTGGGTGGGCTTGCGGAGCGGGAGCTGGCCACAGGACGGCCAGACGTCCATGCCGCCGGCAGACTGGCCGCCGTTCTCGCAACTCCAGTCTGGCGACGGCATCTGGCTGTCGCCATCCAGCGGGGAGGACCACGGGCAGGGCTCCCGTCTCGCCCAGGCCGTTCTGCCGCTTCGCGTCGACGACCGGCTGGCGGGCGTGCTCCACCTCGAATGGCGCGAGTCACAGCTCAGCGAGCAGTACGACGTCCACTTCCTCGAGCCGATCGCCCGCGTCTGCAGCATCTCGCTGGCCAACTTCAGGCTTCGCTCCGAACTGCTCCACCGTGCCGCGGCTCAGCGGGCCCTCGGCCACCGCCTCGACACCCTCGACGAACTCACGCGCATCGGCAGGGAGGCGAGCTCATTCGAAGAGCTGGCCCATCGAACGGTGAGCCTGGTTCGCGAGGCTCTCGGCGCGGAAGGCGTGTGCTACCTGCTGATCGAGCCGGGCAACCATTTCGAGACCCAGGCCGTTGCCGGTGAGACCGGCGCATTCCGGCAATGGCTCAAGGGTGTGCCCGCCCAGGACGCCCCGGGCGGAGGCCTGCTCCTCTCCGGGAGCGGCAGCGTCCTCGGCGACTTCGTACCCGGGCAGGTCAACGAACGAATCCTGCCGCTGGCCCGGACCAGCGGCTTCCGCTCCTTCGGCGCAATCCCGATCCGAACCGGCGAGGAGCTGGCCGGGGCCATCGTGTGCTTCTTCGATTCGTCCGCCGCGATGCTTCCGCTCGACGAGTCGGCCCTCGATTCCGTGGCCAGGATCGCGGGCATCGCGCTCTTCAACTACCGTCTGCGCGAACTGCTGGTCTCCTCGGAAGAGCGATACCGAACGCTCTTTGAAGAGTCGCCCGACGCCCTCCTCGTCTCCGCCCTCGACGGGACGATCCTGGACGTCAACGAGGCGGCCGTCCGCCTCTACCGCGTCAACAGGGGCGAGGTCCTGGGACGCTATTTCGGCCAGTTCGTGGCCGCCGACGAGAGGGAGATGGCCCGGCGCCGGCAGATCGTGTGGGCGCAGGGTCGAGGCACCTTCCGGGATCGGGGGCACCGGACGGATGGGTCGGAGTTCCCGGTGGAAGTCGAGGTCCGCGTCGTGGAGCTGGGCGGGCAGCGCCGGTTCCTGCAACTCGTTCGCGACCTCTCGGACCAGGAGCGCCTCAGCCGAGAGCTGCTGCAAGCCCAGAAGATGGAGGCCATCGGGGTGCTCGTGTCGGGCGTGGCCCACGAGCTGAACAATCCACTGGCCGCCATCATTGCCTTCAGCCAGCTGCTGCGCGGTGACGACCGACTGCCCGAGGACATGAAGCACGACGCCGGCCTTCTCGTCCAGGAGGCCGATCGGACGCGGCGTATCGTCCAGAACCTCCTCGACTTCGCCAGGGCACGTCCGCCGGAGCGGCGACCCACGAATATCGCCGTGCTGGTCCAGAGCGTTCTCGAGCTGCAGTCCTACGCCCTCAACACCAACCAGATCAAGGTCAAAGTCGATATCCCCGCATCGCTGCCGGAGGTCGACCTCGACAGGGCCCAGCTGCAGCAGGTCCTTCTCAACCTGACCATCAATGCCATCCAGGCCCTGCGCGGCCGGGACCGCAGCACGCCCGGACACCTGTGGCTGGCTGCCAGCCTCGTCAAGACGCGGCCGTCCGCGAGCGGGTCGCGGTCCGAGAAGGCGCCGGACGACGGCGACCGAGTCCGCATCACGGTCCTCGATGACGGCCCCGGCGTGCCGGAACCGGCGAGGCCACGCCTGTTCGATCCGTTCTTCACAACCAAACGACCCGGCGAGGGCACCGGCCTGGGCCTCTCGGTTTCGTTCGGAATCGTGGCCGCACATGGTGGCCTGCTCTGGTATGAGCCCGGCCCGAGTGGCGTCGGCAGCAGCTTCATCCTGGAACTGCCGGTATCCGGCCACGGCGCCGACCATGAGCACGGCGTCGAGCCAGGGGCCGCTGACGACGAACTGGTCGCCCTGCCCGAGGTCGTTATCTCGCCGCCGGACTCGGGTGCGAGAACCACGCGTGGACGAGACACAACGCAATCCCCAGCGTCCGCCTCGGCCGTCCGATTGGAGACTGCCGTACCCGTCGCGGCGGTGACTCCGGCCACGACGCCCAGGGCGGCCCAGCCTCCGGGCCCTGGTGCCTCGACGGGCGCGCCCCGTCCGCGTGTCATGGTCGTCGACGACGAGCCCTCCATCAGGGCCTTCCTGCGGAAGGCCCTGATGTCCGCGGGGATGGAGGTCCTGCCGTACCCGGACGGCGCGGCGGCGTGGGATGGAATCCGTAGCATCGGCGGCTTCGACGTGATGCTGATCGATCACCGCATGGCCGAGATGAGCGGCACCGAGTTCTACGAGGCGGCGGTCAAGCTGCGGCCGGAGCTCGCACGTCGGGCGGTGTTCATGAGCGGCGACGTGCTGAACCCGGAGCTGAGCGCCTTCGCCGCCCAGCGCGGCATCCGGTTGCTGGCCAAGCCGTTCGACATCGCCGACGTCGTACGGATCGTCCAGGAAGTCCTGGCGACGGACGAGACGGCCGCCGACAAATAGCCACCGGCGCGAGGCGGCTACGACCCCATGAAGAGAGCGAGCAGCCGGTCGGCGGCGGCGTACGGGTCGAGCTCGTGCGCGGCGACGGCCCGGAGCAACTCCGCCGCGGGGTTCGCGTCGGCCCCGGCCGATCCGCCCGCGGCCGACCGGGCGTCGCCCATGGGGCCTTCCATCAGGCGCAGCCGATCGTGGAGCCGGTCCGATAGAACCGCCCAGATCTGCGCCTCGGCGCGAGCGATGCGGGCGGTGGCTCCTTCGCCCTCCCGGGCCGAATCGCGGTGGCGATCGAGCGCCACGAGCAGCTCGGGCACGCCTTCGCCGGTTGCGGCGGTCGTCACGAGAACGTCCGGATGCTTCGGCGCCGGGCGTCCCGGGCGCCCTTCCCGGGGAGAATCGGCGAGCATGGCGCGGAGCTGGCCGGCGGTCCGATGCGCCCCCGGCCGGTCCCCCTTGTTGACGACGACAAGGTCCGCGACCTCCAGCAGGCCTGCCTTGATGGCCTGGATCTCGTCGCCCATCTCGGGCGCCTCTACCACGACCGTCGTGTCGGCCGTGGCGGCCACCTCAACCTCGCTCTGGCCGGTTCCGACCGTCTCGATGAGGACCGCGTCGAAGCCCGCCGCGTCGAAGACGACGGCCGCGGCCGTCGTCGCCGGCGAGAGCCCGCCGGCGTGCCCGCGCGAGGCCATGGAACGAATGAAGACGCCGTCGTCACCGGCGTAGGCCTGCATCCGTACGCGGTCGCCCAGGACGGCGCCGCCCGTGATGGGGCTGGACGGATCGACGGCCACGACCGCAACGGGCCGGCCGGCGCGGCGAAGCTCGGCGATGAGCGCCGCCACGAGCGTGCTCTTGCCCGCGCCCGGGGGCCCGGTGATGCCGATCAGCTGGGCGCGCCCGGCCAGCGGGTAGAGGCGGCGGAGTGCGGCCTCGGCGGTCGGCGTGCGGTTCTCGACGGCGGTGAGCAGCCGCGCCAGGGCTCGGCGATCGCCCGCCAGGGCGGCGTCGCACAGCACGCCGGCCCGGCCGGCGACGGTGGTCTCGTCGATCGACGGGTCGTGCGGGTCGGCCACGCCGGTCAGCGCTAGTCCCGCGGCCGGGCGTTGGCGCGCAGGAAGTCGGCCACTTCGGCGATCGTCGTGCCGGGCCCGAAGACCGCGGCCACGCCGCTCTCCTTGAGGGCGGGCACGTCGTCGTCGGGAATGATGCCGCCGGCGGCGACGAGAACGTCGGTCATGCCTCGAGCGCGCAGCAGGGCGCAGACGCGCGGAACCAGGGTCATGTGCGCACCGGACAGGATCGAGAGCCCGACGACATCGACATCCTCCTGGAGGGCGGCCGTGACGATCATCTCGGGCGTCTGGCGCAGACCGGTATAGACGACTTCGAAGCCTTCGTCGCGAAGACCGCGCGCCAGCACCTTGGCTCCGCGATCGTGCCCATCGAGCCCGGGTTTGGCGATGAGAACCTTGAGGGGTCGATCAGTCATGGCCGCATGATAGCGGCGGCGCACCTCGACGGGCGCCGGTCGGGCAGCTGGAATCGCGAGCCGCCTCAGCGTGGCTCGCCGCCGGGCGACGTCTCGGGTCAGAACCAGCCCTGGGCCAGGACGATGACAGATCCCTCGACGCCTCGCGGGTCGGTCCGAACCTCGTGGTGCCCCCTGGCGCGGATGCGCTTGACGCACTCCGAGCACAGGTAGCCGCGCGTCCCGTCGGGCAGCTCCGCCGCATGCCGGTCCGAGTAGAAGACGCTGCCAACCGCCGTCTCTTCACCACATGAGAGGCAGGGCTCCTCGTGAGGATTTGGCTCTCTCGGATCGATGTCCATGTCGCACCCCCTTTTGCTCTGAACGAATCCACCCCCGCTTCGTCGCGGTTCGAACTCAGCGCCGGACCGATCAAACCCGCGGCACCGCCCGCTCCAGGTGAGCCATGAACTCGTCGCGAGTCTGCTTGCTCGCCCGGAAGGTCCCCAGGATGGCGCTCGTGACCAGCGTCGCGCCGCCCTTCTGGACGCCGCGCATGGCCAGGCACAGGTGCTCCGCTTCTATGACCACGCCCACGCCGTACGGGTTCAGCCGCTCCTGAAGGAAGTCGGCGATCTGCTGGGTCATGCGCTCCTGGACCTGGAGCCGCCGCGCATACATCTCGACGATGCGCGGGATCTTCGAGAGTCCGATGACGCGCCCGCGGGGAAGGTACCCCACGGCGGCGGTGCCGAAGAACGGCAGCATGTGGTGCTCGCACAGGGAGTAGAACGGGATCCCCTTGACGACGACCATCTCGCTGTAGCCGACATCGAATAGGGCGCCGTTGATGAGCCGATCCGGGTCGACGCGGTAGCCGCAGGTGAGCTCGAGCCACATCCGATGCATCCGTTCGGGCGTGCGCAGGAGGCCTTCGCGATCGGGGTCTTCGCCGATCTCGACGAGGATCTGTCGGACGGCGCTCTCGATAACCCCGGAAGGGGCCACCTGCGCTCCCGCCGCCGGCTTCCCGGCGGCCTCCACGCCGTCCTCTTCTTCGCCGCGCTCGATCTCGTCGACCAGCTGGCGGACATGCGCCTCCAGGTCGAGCTGGCTGCGTTCGGACGGCTTGTCGGTCGACATCGTTGGCTCCTTCTCCGGAATCCTACCCCGCGCCGAGGTGCGGGTCGCGGGAAGGTGCCCGGCGGGCCCGGGCCGTAGCATACGGGCATGGCCAAGCGACCCAGGGCCAGTTCGCGCCGCCGCCGCACGACTCGATCGGCGGCCAGTTTCGACGAGCTCGTCCAGCGCGCCCTCGATACCATCCCGCAGCCGTTCGCCCGCGCCCTCGACGAGGTCGCCATCGTCATCGACGACGAGCCGTCGCCGCGGCAGCTCCGCGAGTCCGGCCTCGGACCGGACGAGGATCTCTACGGGTTGTACGAGGGCATTCCGCGAACCGAGTACGCCGCGGACTGGGCCTTCGTGCCGAACAAGATCACACTCTTCCAGGTCCCCCTGCTGGAGGACTTCCCAGACCCGGCCGAGCTCGAGCACGAGGTCTGGGTCACGGTCGTCCACGAGCTGGCCCATCACCTGGGCATCGACGAGAGCCGGCTCCACGACCTGGGCGTTGACTGAGCGGATCCTGCGAAGGAGCTGGAACCTGGGGCTCCGCCGCCCTATACCGCCGCCGGCACCTCGAGCGGCGCGGCGCCGGCCAGCAGCTCGCCCAGCCGCCCAGGATCGACGTTGCCGCCGCTGAAGATCACGCAGACCCGCTCGCCGTCGTGGATCGGCACATGGCCGAACAGGACCGCGGCCAGCGCCGCCGCCCCGGCCGGCTCGACGAGCTGCTTCATCCGCTCCAGCGCGAAGCGCATCCCTGCCAGGATCGTGGCGTCGTCGAGCAGGGCGATCCCGTCCACGTAGCGCTTCGTCATGGCCAGCGTCCATTCCCCGGCGAACGGTGAACCGAGGCCGTCTGCAACCGACATCGGTTGGATCCGGACGATCTCCCCGCGCTCCAGGGCGAGCGACATCGAGTTGGAGGTCAGGGGCTCCACGCCGTAGACGCGCACCCCGGACCGGGTCTCCTTGATCGCGGCCGCCGTCCCGGACCAGAGCGCGCCGCCTCCGATCCCGGCCACGACGACGTCCACGTCGGGCAGGTCGTCCAGGATCTCCAGGCCGACGGTCCCCTGCCCGGCGATGATCCAGGGGTCGTCGAAGGGCGGCACGAAGGTCAGGCCCCGCTCGGCCTGGACCTCGTCCATGCGGGCCCAGGTCTCGCCGACGTGCTCGCCGAAGAGAATCACCTCGGCCCCGTAGCCGCGGCACGCTTCGACCTTGGATCGGACGGCGCCGGCCGGCATCATCACGACCGCGTGGACGCCGGCTTCGCGCGCCGCCAGCGCCACTCCCTGGGCGTGATTGCCGGCGGACAGCGTGATCACGCCGGCGGCCCGCTCCGCGGCCGTGAGCGCGCCCAACTTGTTCAGGGCCCCGCGGATCTTGAACGCGCCGGTCCTCTGGAGGTGCTCGGCCTTGGCGTAGACCCGCCCGTCGGCGACGCGAATTCCACGCGCCGCGAGCACGCGCCCGGCGGTCGCGGAGGACAGAATGGGCGTGCGATCGATGCGTCCGTCGAGGACGCGCCTGGCTTCGTGGAATCGTTCGAGCGGAACGATGTGGTCGGGCATGGCGAAAGTATGGCGCCTGGGCTCGAGGCGCACCGGCACCCGGCCGGCCGGCGGCCGGTGCCCGCGGGTCGGTGGCGGCCGAAAGTCGATGCAACCGGGAGCGCCCCGCGAGCATCGATACGGGTAGAGGCAGTCAGAGGGAGGCAGATGGAGCGAGCGCTCGTCGAGAGAGCCCGGTCGGGCGACCGCGATGCCTTCGATGCCCTCGTACGCAGTCGGGTCGATGCCGTGTACCGGACCTCGCTCGCGATCCTGGGGAACGCCGCCGATGCCGCGGACGCCGTCCAGGAGACCTTCGTCTCGGCCTGGCGCCACCGCGAGGCGCTCCGGGAGCCCGACCTCTTCGACGCCTGGCTCGGCCGCATCAACCTGAACGCCTGCCGGGGGCAGCTCCGGCGGCGCGGCCGGACGAAGGTCCGCGAGATCCGCCTGCTCGACCCGGCCGATGGTAGCGAGCCGGCCTCCGGCGAACGGCCGCTCGACGACCGGACGGCCGATGCCGACGCCTTCGATCGAGCCTTCGCCCGGCTTTCCGTCGACGACCGGGCCGTGCTCGTTTTGCACCACCTCCAGGAACGCCCCGTGGCCGAGATCGCGGCCGCGTTGGGCGCTCCCGCCGGAACGATCAAGTCCCGGCTCCACCGCGCCCGGGCTGCGCTCGAGTCGGCGCTGGCGAAGGAGTCGCGATGAACGGCGAGCTTCCACCAATCGACCCGCAGATCTGCGAGCAGCTGGCCCGCCGTTCGGCCGGACGTCTTCCCGATGGACTCATGGCGGACGTGGCCGCGGCGTTGGAAACCGTCTCGGCCGATCGGCCCCGGCGGATGCGTTTGTCTATGCAGCCGACCTGGCGCTCGCCCCGGATGGCTGTCGCCGCGGGTCTCGCGCTGGTCGTGGTGATGGGCGCCGTCCTGCTCGCTTTCCCCCGTCTTGCGAGCGGGCCGGCCGCCAATTCGCAATCCGCGGCCTTGACGGCGACCGAGCTGGCGTCGCTGCTGGCGGGGCCGCCGCTGGCTACGAACACGACGCTCGTGGCGAAGGTGACCGTCGATGCGAAGAACGACGTCTGTCCGATGGATCGCTACCCGACGCTGGGAGTCGTCGAGGGCATGGGCTCGCAGGTCTGCGTCATGGGCGCCGACACGATAGTGTTTCTCAGCTCGGACGGCACCTCCCCGGCGAAGGTCACGGGTACCTTCGCCTTCCGCTACCTGGCGCCGGGCTACCTGGGGTTGCTCGGTGAGCTGACGCTCCCGTCCACGGGCCTGACCTTCGGCGCCACCGACGATTGGCCTCTGCAGGGCAAGACGTTCCTCGTCGACGGCTGGCTGGGGGCGGACGAGCTGACCGAGTCTTGCGCGTGGACGCCGACGAGTGGGGACGTCCTCACCCCAAACGGCAACGACTGCCCGTACGATGACTGGCTCGGAGCCAGCTCGACCGCGCCGGGCATCGCGGCCGACGACCTGTCCGGCGCCGCCTCGGCAGCATCCACCTACGACCCGCTTTCGTTGCGCGGGGACGCCCGCCATGTCGAGGCCGGGGGCATGCGCCTGATCGACTCGATCGACCCCGCCGCACCCGTTCACGGGGTCTACGTCGTCCGCAGCGCCACGGGGGCGTGCCCCGATGCGCCGCCGCAGAGCAGCATCGGCTGCGGCTTCTGGCTCGTCCTGGCCAGGGTGGCGGACGAATCGCTCCACGCGCCGGCGGCGACGGCCACGCCGTCGCCCACACCCACGCCAGGCGGCGAGTATCCGACGAACCGCGCCCTCACCACCGAGGAATTGGGCCGGGTCCTGGCCCAGCAGTTGCCGGTCGACACCACCGTCGTGGCTTCCGTGACCATCGACGCCCAGCGGGACGCCTGCCCTCTCAACGGCCGGCCGACGGTCGGCGTCGTCCACGGATTCGATCCACAGCTCTGCGTCGTCGGGCCTCTCGCAACCGCGGGCGTGGCCGGCCCAACCGGTCCGGGGATCTACGCATTCCGCTACCTGGCGCCGGGCTACCTCGGCCTTCTCGGCAAGATCGCCCCGGCCAGTTCGTCGAGGCTCGCCTACTCCGTCGCCAATACGTGGCCGGGCGGTGGATCAAGCTTCCTGGTCCGCGGCTGGCTGGGGGCCGATCCGATGGCGTGCCCGACCAACATCGCCACCGACGGAGGGGACCCACTCAATCCGGACGGCCCGGATCAGTGCGCGGTCGACTGGATGTCCGACGAGGACCCGAACGCGAAACCGTCCTCCAGCGCCGGCAGCTTCCCGCCCGTGCCGGAGCGCCTGGTCGAGGCCGGCGGGATGCGCCTGATCGATGATCTTCCGAGCAACGCCGTCTTCGGCGTCTACGTGGTCCGCGGCGGCGGTACCGCGGAGGCGTGCACGACCTCGCCGATGAACGGGCCGGGCTGCGGGCTCGTCCTGGCTAAGGTGGCCGACCTTTCGGTGCCGGGGCCGAGTCTCGCGCCTTCTTCGGCGGTCCCCACGCCCACCGCTGCTCCGCCGGCCACCCCGGCGACACCGCTCGCAACCCCGACGAGTCCGATCGCCTCGGCCGCGACCGGCCTTCTCGGGTCCGGCAATCGGCCGCTGACGGAGGGCGAGTTCGCGACGCTCTGGGCCGCCGATCCGGCATATCTCGTCGGACGGATCGCGATCGTCAAGGGTCCGGTCCCGGAGGACCTGGGATGCTCGAAGCAGAGCGTGACACCGAATGGCGCCGCCTGCGGCACCATCGCTCCCGAAGGTTACTGGGCGGTGAGTGTCGGTTCGGGCGGCAAGGTGTCGGTACTCGGCGCGCTTGCGACACCGACTTCGGGCTTCGTTTGGACGGTGGATGGCGCGAAAGCCGGTTCGGGCCCCCAGGCGGGCCAGATCATCGCGGTCGATGCGCTGCTGGAGTACTGGTTCAACTTCTGCGACATCCAGCGGCTCGGCGGCTGCAGCCAGAGCTGGCTTGTTCGCCCGGACGACAACATCCTTTCCTCCATCGAGGTTCAAGAAGCCGCCTATACAACCTTCGGGTCGACCCCGGCGGGCAACCCGGCGAAGATCAGAGGCGTGTACCTCCTCCGCGTTGGCCTGGGCAACACCCCGTGGACGCTTCTCTCCAGGCTCGAGCCGGCGACACTCCCCTAGTCGTGGCCCGCCAGTTCCACTGCCCGCCGCCGCCCCTTGGCGGTAACATGCGGGCACCAACCGTTGCAGCAGAGGCCGCCAAGCGGCCGCCACAG
>Ga0182027_10004840_pt1 | contig 20669 bp, 20 predicted proteins | sample 712E1DmetaG_FD_121300 | JGI IMG/M metagenome (GOLD analysis project Ga0182027, IMG submission 121300) | Permafrost microbial communities from Stordalen Mire, Sweden - 712E1D metaG (Illumina Assembly) | ecosystem: Environmental > Terrestrial > Soil > Wetlands > Permafrost | place: Sweden...
ATACTACAATAACGAACGACGGCAGTGGGATTTAAAAAAGATGACTCCTGTGGGTTACAGAAATCATCTTTTAGCAACTGTGTAGCTTTTTCTTTCGTGTCTACTTTACGGGGTACGGTTCACCCGCCGGGCCGCTTTTTCTTTTGCCCTGATGAATAAAAACAACGGAATATAAAAACACGACCCTAAAGGGTCGTGTTTTTATGCAGGGGCTAGAGGAATCGAACCTCTGGCGCTTCTTTTGGAGAGAAGCGTGATACCACTTCACTAAGCCCCCGTATGTTGGCACGTGGCTATTGGCATATAGCAAATGGCACGTGGCAAATGCTTCCGATTACCGGCGGTCGAGAAAGATACGGCGCATGGCCCTTGTTTTCTTTATCAGTATTTCGGCTTCGCCGTATAAACCCATCCGCTCATTCATTGTAATGTATCCTAGCTTCTCTGCAACTATTAATAAGCTCACGGTTTCTAAACACGACCTTACGGCGATGTTCAGAAAGCTACAAAACTCTTTTTCCGTGCCCCCGGAACCCTCTGCTATATTGGTCGGAATCGATACCGCCGCCCGCCTTAACTGGTCAGACAGGGCAAAGCGTTCGATATTGGGAAACTCACTCGCGACAGCATAACACCTGCGAGAATACTCTATTCCCAACTTCCAAATATCCAAGTCCTCAAATCGAAACATATCAATGCATACTTAATCGCCCGTAAAAAATACGGGCGATCTGCTATTTGCCATTTGCCACAAACCCCGTGCTACTTGGTCTCTTTGTGGGGCGTATGCTTCTTGCACCAGCGGCAATATTTGGCCAGCTCGATGCGGGTCTTCAGCTTCTTGTTTTTGCTGGAATAATAACCGACGCGCTTGCAGACGGTGCATTCCATTTTGATCAAATTATCTTGACTCATAGGGTTTTATCAAATGATAGGTATTCCTCGGCCAAATGAAGTTTGGCAATCTGATTATTCTTTGCTTTATCAACTCGTAAATTAAACGCTTTTTTGTTAATCTTGTCAACTGGTATGAAATAAACCTGTCGCCTCCCGGGTTCATATACCGCCATGATATCAATTTCGTCTTTGGTGTATGATTTTACCGACCAGTTATTGCTACTGCGACAATTTACCTCTAAATGACCATTTTTTGCGGTTACATATTTCGCTTGAACCCGTAAAAAACGTCCTTCTTTTTCCGCGACAAGATCGTATCGGCACACATCGCAGTCGGGCCATAATACGCTCCAACCGCTTTCAATAATCTTTTGTGCGACGGCGTGTTCAGCAATATCTCCTTTATGCTTTTTATTCATAATGGAGCCGCCTCGCGGGCTCGAACCGCGGACCTAATGCTTACAAAGCAATTGCTCTACCAACTGAGCTAAGGCGGCGGATTGATTACTACCAACAACCAAAAACCCAAATGGGCAGGATAGGGATCGAACCTATGAAGGCACAAGGCCAGCAGATTTACAGTCTGCCCCGTTTGACCGCTTCGGTACCTGCCCGAAATCTCCGCCCTTGGCGGAGAACAAATTATCATGGAGCCGACTATCGGGATCGAACCGATGACCTCGTCCTTCGACTACACCTCTGTTTAAATTAAACAAAAAATCACCTATCAGAGGACTAGACTGTATATTGAGCATTCCTTTCGGATTAGCTCCCCTTGTCAGTCGTTCGGGCCCCGCCTTCGGCGGGGCCACGGTCTTGACCCGGTGCGGGTTTTTAACCGTTATTCGGGATTCGCGCCAAAGTTTCCAATGGCGTGGGCGGAACCTTTGCGGTTCACCATGGACGCGCTCTACCAACTGAGCTAAGTCGGCGTACTGGTTGTTAGTTACTGGTTACGAGTAGCTAGTATCAATGAACAAATGAGAGTTTACTATATTTACCGTAGCCCGACAAGTCGGTCAGGACATATCATTAATTCTACGGTCAAACTCCCCCAGTTTGGCGTTCTCGGGGTTGACCGCGGAGAGTTGGGCAAGCGCTTCTTTGGCGCCGGCACGGTTGCCGCCCATTATACAAGCTTCGAGCAAGAAATCAAGGTAACGAGGCGAACGCGGCCGCAAAGATACGGCATGCTGAAAGTAGGTGATGGCATCGGCATATTCGTCGCGCGCCGTGGCTATTTCGCCAAGGGAAGCGACCACCGAGGCGTCGTTCGGAGAAAGCCGAGAGGCGAAACGCAAGGTATCGCGCGCCTGGTCGTAATTCTTGTTGCGCATATACAGCCGCCCGAGCTTTTCATAGAGCTTGGGATTTTTCTGCTCGATCGAAAGCGCCTCGATGTACTTCTTTTCGGCCTCGACGAATTTTTCCTCTTTGGCGAGCGCGTCGGCTTCGCGCGCCATGGCATGCATACGGGTGGAAGCGGTAAGCGCGTCCCATTCCTTGCGCGCCAAGTGCTCCGAATGGCGCTCCAGCTCGAAAGCGAAATGCGCCAACCGACGAAAGCGCTCGCGAAGCCATCCCCAAAAAATTTCCGTGGCCTTGCGCACCGGTTCGATCTTTTTGGCGGCGGTGCGAACGATCCGCTCGGCGATGATCTCCTCTTTCTTTTTTAACGACGGATCGACGGGGATCGTCTTCACGTCAATGAGCGCGATCGTGGGAACGCGTCGAAACAAAACAAAAATTATGGCGGCGGCGCCCGCGATGATGAGGAACAAACCCAAGACCAAAAGGATCGCGGAAATAATGTTCATGAAACTTATTTTTGCGCGGCAATGATAAGAGCGACGAAGGACGGACTGCGCTGCGAAGCGCCGCCGACCAGCGCGCCGTCGATCCCCTCTTCGGATAAATATGAACCGATGTTGCCAGCATCGACCGATCCTCCGTAAATGATGCGGAAATTCTTCTTGGCAACGGACGGCCCGAATTGCTCGATGAGCGAGTTCATGACGAGCGCGTGGGCTTCGCGCGCATCCTCCGGCGCGCAGGCGCGACCGGTCCCCACCGCCCAAATCGGTTCGTAGGCGATGATGATGCTTTGCGCGCCGGCCAGCTCGATGCCGGCGAGGCCTTTGGTCGTTTGATCGGCGATGACGTTCGACCACAAGCCGCGGCGGCGGGCATCGTCGGTCTCGCCGACGCACATGACCGGCGTGAGACCGGCATTGAGGGCGGCGCGCACCTTCAGGTTCACCATTTCGTCCGTCTCGCCAAGATATTGCCGCCGCTCGGAGTGGCCGACAAGGACGTGCGTGCAGCCGAACTCCTTAAGCTGATTGACCGAGATCTCGCCGGTATAAGCGCCCGACGGTTCCCAAAAACAATCTTGGGCGCCCAAAGACAGCACCGATCCGTTGAGCGCGGCGTTAACGGCGTCGAGTGCGGTAAATGACGGCATTACCCCCACCCGGATACGGCTGGCATCAATAGGGGTGTTGCTTATCGTTTTTGCCAAGGCAACGGCGTCGGCGGCGGACAAGTTCATTTTCCAATTTCCGAAGATCAATTTTTGCATACGAGGCTTACGAATAACCAATCAATTACTAATTTACGAATAAGTTGATACGGCGGGGTTATTGGTAAATAAGTAACGAATTAGTATTAGTTAGAGCTTTATCATTTTTTCGAACCGCTTGGCGTCCTTAAATGGCCCGATAAGCGCGAGCGAGGCGCGGCTTTGCCGGATAACATCCTTGGCAACGGCTTTGATCTCGGCGACGCTGACGGCGTTGAACTCGGCGAATTTTTCTTCCGGCGTTTTGACCTCGTTGGTATAAAGCTCTTGCTTGCCGAAGAATCCCGCCAGGTCGGAAGAATCTTCAAGCTCAAGAACGATGCGGCCGCGAATATTCTCTTTGGCGCGACGCAGCTCCGCGGCGGTAACCCCGTTATCGCGGATCTTCACGAGTTCTTTGCAGATCGTTTTAAGCGCTTCATCGATCCGGCTTTTGGTGAGTCCGGCGCGGATCATAAAAATGCCGGTATCCTCGAAGGCGTCGGCGCCGGCGCGAACGAAATACGCCAGCCCCAGGCGTTCGCGAACTTTTATGAAAAGACGCGAACTCATCGTGCCGCCCAAAATATTTCCAAGGATCGAAAGTGCGGGCAGGCGCTTGTCAAAATATGAATATGCCGGAAAGCCGAGCGCCAACTGGATCTGTTCGGTATCTTTGTATTCGACGACCGCGCGGGCAGCCGTTTGCTTGCCGTGGAACTTCGGAAACTCCTTTGCCGATTTTTTCTTGGGGATCGAACCGAACAGTTTTTCTATCGCCTGGAGAGCGTCGGCGCCGATGTTGCCGGCGGCCACCACCAGCGTGCGCGAAGGAACATAGTAAGCGTTCTTGTACGCAAGCATTGCGCCGCGCGTGATCGCGTCCATGCTTTTTTGGTCTCCCGCGATGCTCCAACCCAACGGCCCGCCTTCGAAAATAGCGGTCTCAATAATGTCCTCGATGCGCATCATCGGATTATCGCGGTACATGTGGATCTCCTCCATGATCACCTTCCGCTCCTGCTGCAGCTCCTTGTCCTCGAACTTGGAGCTGTAGAGCATGTCATGAAGCATGTCGAGCGCGAGCGGAAAATGCCGGCTGTCGATCTTCACGTAATAACCGGTCGAATCCTTGCCGGTGAAAGCGTTGTATTCCGCGCCCACCCCGTCGAGCTCGCGGCTGATATCGACCGTGGCCGGACGGCGATGCGTGCCCTTGAACATCATGTGCTCGATGAAATGCGACATGCCGTTGTATTTCTTCCGCTCATAGCGCGAACCGACCCGGTACATGACAAAAACCGTCGCCGCTTTGGTGTGTTCGTCGGGAACAAGCAAGACGCGAATGCCGTTTTTTAGAGTTACTTTTTTGTACATAGGTCTAGAACGTAGTATGTAGAACTTAGTACGTAGTATCCGATCGCGGACTATGTTCTACGTTCTAGGTTCTAAGTTCTTTAGTATTTTAGCTTCTCTTCCAAATACGCCTCGAGTTCCGCGATCGCGACGCGGTCTTGGGCCATGGTGTCGCGGTCGCGGACGGTGACCTTCTTGTCTTCCAACGAATCAAAATCAAAGGTAATGCAGTAAGGCGTGCCGATTTCGTCCTGCCGCCGATAGCGGCGACCGATCGCGGATGTTTCGTCATAATCAACCATCCAACGTTTGCGCAATTCTGCCAATAAAGCTTTGGCCGGAACCGAAAGTTCCGGTTTCTTCGACAAAGGGAGAACCGCCGCTTTATATGGGGCAATTGCCGGGTGCAAGTGCAGCACTGTTTCCACTTCTTTATTTGATTCAGTTGTAGTTGAGCGGCCTCCCACGATCTCTTCGTAGCCATTCAGCATGAAAGCCAGGAAGGCGCGGTCAACGCCGGCCGACGGCTCGATCACGTGCGGCACGATCTTGGTTTTTGTTTCCTCGTCAAAATACCCAAGCTCCTGGCCCGAAGCTTTGGCGTGGGCTTTAAGATCGAAGTCCGTGCGATTGGCAATGCCCTCAAGTTCGTCCCAGCCATCCTTGCCGAACGGGAACGCAAACTGTACGTCGGTGGTGCCGGCGCTGTAGTGCGCGAGTTCTTCTTTTTTGTATTCGTAAAAACGGATATTCTCTTTTTTAATGCCGAGGCCGAGCCACCAAGCGAGGCGCGCCTGGCGCCATTCTTCGTACTTCGTCATCCCCTCTTCCGGCCGGCAGAAATATTCAATTTCCATCTGCTCAAACTCGCGCACGCGAAAAACAAAGTTACCGGGCGTGATCTCGTTTCGGAACGTCTTGCCTATTTGACCGACGCCGAACGGCAGTTTGCGCCGCGTTGTTTCCTGAATAAGCTGGTAATCGACAAATATGCCTTGTGCCGTTTCCGGACGCAGAAAAATTTTGGCATCGTCGGAAGCGACAGGGCCGACCACGGTCTCAAGCATTAAGTTGAACGGCTTGGCGTCGGAAAATTCGCCGCCGCAATCCGGACATTTCGGCCCGACCTTGTCTTTTCGAAATCGATGGTGGCAGGCTTTGCATTCGACCAGGTCGTCGAACATGAACTTGGTGTGGCCCGAGGCCTCCCAGACCTTGCGGTTCATGAGGATCGCCGCGTCGAGGCCTACCATGTCGCCGCGCTCTTGGATATTCTTCTTCCACCAAGCCGCCTTGATGTTGTTCTTCATGAGCACGCCCAGCGGTCCGTAATCCCATGTGCCCTGGAGGCCGCCGTAAAGCTCGCTCCCTTGAAAAACAAAGCCGCGCCGTTTGGCGAGCGACACGATCTTTTCCATGATATTTTCAGTCATAATAGGTTACAGGTTACAGGTTTCAGGTTTCAGGTTTCAGGCAAGCCCTGATACCTGACACCTGTTACCTGATACCTATCAAATGGTCATCATCTCTTTTTCCTTCTCATCGGCCAATTCCTTTATTTGATCGTTGAAGCCGCCGACCATCGCTTCCAGTTCGTCTTGCAAATGATAGCGCTCGTCCTCGGTCACCTCATTGTCGTTCATCGCGCTGATGATGAGGCTTTTTACGTCTTCGCGGATGCCGCGGATCTTTTCGCGCGCCTCTTCGGTCTTTTCGCCGACGACTTTAAGGAGCTGGCGGCGGCTCTCTTCGGTCAAGGCCGGCATGCTTATCCGGAGCAGCGCGCCCTCGTTCACCGGATTCAAACCGACGCCGGCGTCGCGAATGCCCTTTTCAATTTCTTTAATGAGCGACTTGTCCCAGGGGTCAACGGTGATGGTGCGCGCGTCGGGCACGCCGATGGACGCCACGCCTTTGACCGGCATTTGCGAACCGTATGCCATAACCGAGATATTCTCGACGACCGCCGAATTGGCCCGCCCGGTGCGTATCCCGGAAAGCTCTTTTTTGAGATATTCCATCACCAACTGAAATTCATCTTTTCCGGTTAAAAGTATCGGATTCATAATTATTACTTAACCTGTAAAGTTCCCAAGTAAATGACGTTCGGATCTTTAGCGCTCACCATTAAGGCTGTTCCGATCCGCGAGGTCGGCAGACGCTTGGTGGTCCAATTGGCGCCGCCGTTCGATGACTTATAGAACACCGTTGCGGTCGAATAATACAGATACTGCCCGTTCGCCGGATCCATGGCCATGGAATATATGCGCGCCTGGCCGGGACCGGTCACGAGCGGAATTTTGGTCCAAGTTACACCGCCGTCAACCGTGCGAATGAGTCCATAGCGGCAGACCAGCGCATAGCTGTTCTTTTTCGATATGTCCGGCACCAGGTCGTAAAAGTCCTTCGCCCCGTCAAATTGCGCCAGTCCGGCCGACATGTCAACCCAGGTCGCGCCCGAATCGATCGTTTTCCAGATGCCGTCGGATTTGGTTCCCGCGTAAATGATGCGCGAATCCGACGGGTCCATGACCATTTTATTAACTTGGCTGTTAAAGGGCTTTGAAGTGATGGTGGCCCAGCTTGCTCCGCCGTCCGTCGATTTCACGATGTCGCGCGCGGAAGTGGCCAAATAAACGTTATTGGTGTTGAAATAATCGACAATAATGGATGTGAGGGAAACGCCCGTTCGGCTCTCTTCGTATATCTTCGACCATGTCCTGGTGCAGTCAGTGGTCTTCACCGCCATGCCGCCGGTTACGGCGTAAAGATTGCACTTGTTCTTGCGGTCGATGGCGATCGAGGGGATGTTAGCGCTCCCCAATTCCGCCGGCTGGCTCCACGACTCGCCGCCGTCGGTGGTGTAAAGAAGGCCGTTCGCGTTGGTGCCGACGTAAACCGTGAGCGGATCGGTCGGATCCGATGCAAAGGTGATGATATTTGCCGTATTCATGCTGCGGGCGCCGCCCACCGAAAGCACGGCGTTCTTTTGCACCCAATCCGCGCCTTTGTCGGAGCTGCGCCACACGCCGCCGTCCGAAGAGCCGGCATTGTTGAATTGGATAAGGCAGCCTTGGCCCATGAGCGCGACGGCCATCAGAACGGGTATGAATTTTATCCATCTTCTCATATTTATTTGCTAACGAATTACTAATCTATTACCAATTTACCAATAGGACTCCGGAGGATATTCGTAAATTGGTAACCGATTCGTATTGGTTAGAGCGCCAAGGCGATATGTTCGAAGATAAGTCGCGGGTTAACGTTCTCGCCGAGCATTTTTTTTCCGGCGGCGAGCTGACGGTGCGCTTTCACAATGGCGCTCAACGACCGTTTTGAAGCATAGGAGCGGAGCGCCGAAAGCGCCGTTCGGTCGGTCGCGTACCGCTCATTGCCGGTGGCAACCGAGAGCGCGTCGCGCAAGACCGCGATCCAAACATCGATGAGGCTAATGAGCGCGGGTGTTTCGGCCTTGGCCGTTATTTCGGAAGCGGCCGCCAGACGACCGGAGACGGGCCGATCCGCAAGCTCCATGAACGAACGAACTTGTTCGCCGTGCGTTGCGCGCAAGCCCGCGTCTTCGGCATGCGCCACGGCGAGCCCCGGGCGCCCGGCCGAAAAGGCCGCTGAAATTTCGGCGGCTTCCGCGCCAACGCCGCGGCGCGCCAATCCTTTGGCAACTTCGCCCGGCGGCACCGTTAAAAAACGAACCACCTGGCAGCGGCTTTTCACCGTTTCCGGCAAACGATCGAACGAATGGGCGACCAAGACGAGGAGCGCTTTGCCCGCCGGCTCTTCCAAGGTTTTGAGCAAAGCATTGGCCGCTTCGAGCGACAGGTCTTGCGCGCCCAAGATGACGCCGATCTTCCGCCCGCCCCAGAACGACGAGCTGGAAAAATGATCGATAAATCCGCGGATCGCCCCAATGCCGATGTTCTTCTCCCCTTCTTCGCGGGAAATTACGCGCACATCAGGATGTGCGGCAAGGTCTTGCCAGCTTGCGACCGGCCGACGCAGCTCGTCGGCAATGAGCGCGCGGGCCACTGTGTCTTTGCCAAGATGCTCCGGCCCGACCAAAAGAAAAGCGTGATGCCGCGTATTTTTAAGCGAACGCGCCAAAAAACCGCGCTGAAGCGAATGTCCGATCATTTCCTCGCTTTCCAAATATGCCATAGAACGAGTATAGCCGTTTCTCGTCATTCAAGCAAAGGAAAAACCGACTAAATAAAAAGAACCCGCCGTTCGCGTCGGCGGGTCCGAAAGTTTTCGAAGATTGCGATCAATTCGCGTTTCCGAAGGCGAAAAGCTTCTCAAGCTGCTTTACGGGGCAGTACTTTCCGCCGGCGAATTCCTTGATGGCGCGACGGTATTTGGCATAGAGCGACGGGGTGGGGATGTACGGCGTTTGGAAGCCGCACCTCTTTTTGGCAGCCAACACCGTCTTTGCCTCTTCCAAGAAATCCCGCCAAAATCGCGATTCCTCCGCATCCATTGCGTCAAGCATTTCGTCGGTCAACGGCTCGCCCCGTTGCAGCGGGGCAGTTGCGATCATGCACATGGCTCATCATCCTTTCTGTGAATGCCGACTGTCACGGCCTGGTCAACTCGCGAACGGCCTCGGTGATCTCTTTGGTGAGTTGGATCGAGGCATTGGAATTGTCATCGCCTCCGGTATCCGGACCGGGGATGTTGAGATACGGTCCTCGTCTGATGAAAAGACCTTCTTGGCCGACCTCGGCGTTGAACGGCTCTTTGACGAGTTTGGCGGAATTGCCTTGGGTAAGATTGAGACTCGCACCAAAAGCCGCGCGCAACTGCCGAGCGGTAAAAACGAGCCCGCCCGCCGACGTATAATTATTCCGGACGACACACCAACGAAGTATCCATCGTTGTTCATCCGAAGCGTCCAAAAGAATGATCCGAACGCTTGTCGTGTCTCCGACGGCATCGAGTATCCGGCTGTCTTTATCGAATCGCTTCACTCGCATTTGCTCGCCTTGGGGATTGAACCAGAACGGAGCGTCGTTGGCCGTTTTCGGCTCGTTTTTACTTTCATCCATGATCCTGCCTCCTTCAAAGAACTTCTGATCGTTCGCCGCAAACCATTGCGATGACCGCTGCGATCGGCAAATAACAATTACCACTCCAAACAAAAAATAACAAGGGTGTGAAACCTGCACATCGCCGCGGGGTACTAATAACTCACCAGCCTCAACTATGACCCGGCCGGGTCATAGTTGAGGCGCGGTTGCTTATTGTTGCGCTTCGTAAACTTCGACCCAGCGTCGAATTTTAAGTTCCGAAACCAAAGCGTTAAAAATTTGAACGACGTTTTTTTGCTTGACCAAACGCTGCCTTGCACAAATTTAAAACCGACATTTTTTAGGAATCGCCGAAAAACCTTTCGCGCCTGCGACGCCGCCTCGGGAAAATCAAACGACACGAGGCATATCCTTTTATCAAAGTAATAATCACTGCTGTGCATGATCAGAACCTTCATGGCCTTTATTTTTCCGCTCCTGGTCAGTTCGTAACTGACCCGATCGCCTTCTTTTCGCAATTTAATGAATTTTTGTTCCCTTAGTCGCTTGATCGCTTGTCGTCTGATTTTTTCTTCATGAAGCCGCCTGCCAATTTCGCTTTCATAGCGTTCCGACCGAACATCTTTTCCAAGAACCGCATAACAGTGCGTTCTCATATATTGCATATCCTCAACCTCCTCAATTAGAGCAATGAGGATTTTTGCCGCGACCGTCAACGTCTTCTTCCCCGCTCTAACCCCGTAGCCTATCAATTTTTTAGATTCATTTGTCATAATGGTTATTTTGTTAAAATGAGTTAAAGATTTATTTGATGAATCTTTCAGCATTCGCCGAGACGCTCCACTTGCTTACGAACCTCGCTTCAACCATGACCCGGCCGGGTCATGGTTGAAGTTGCAAAATTTAACAAAAGACGCCTCAAGCGTTTTCTCGCTCAAGGCGTCATAGTCAGTCAGATCGCAGGGGGTTTTATTTTGTCGTGTTCGACGCGTAAATAATTATAGCACCGTTTCCTGCAAAACGGTATAAAGCGCCCATAGGACAGAATCTAATAATTTAGTCTCAGAAAGCAGACCGTCTTTCCATTCAAAACCATCAATATCAGTAGCTTGAATTAGGTGTTTCCTAAAATTAACCAAGCAACTTTTAATCTCCTGATTATCCAATAATATAGTGAAATCATTTTTTAATTCGTTATAGATATAAACTCTATTTTTGCTTCCTTCTTCTAAAGATTCATAGGGTTCCTGTGTCGGCAATTCAAGCAACGACGCAATATTCCTATCATAGATCGGAAGACTATTGTCTAGTGTATGTAACAATTTTGTACCAAAACTTAAAAACAGACTATGGAATCCTTGATACCCAGGTATTTCATATAGGCCCGCTAAAATTTTTGGCAAACTAGTTTCCCTAGTCTCGAGCAGCTCAAAAAATTTATTTTTCTGCTTATTATTCAGGCCATTGGGACCATTTAATATATAAAATATAGCAAATACATTTTTGAATTCATCGCTAATCGGTTTATTCAAATATTCTTCTTTTATTTGATAATATAATCTAAAATTTGCCCAATTATTAATAGACAGCACCTGAACAATCTCGGGCGTATATTTATTAAGCTGTCCTATTATTTTTTCTATATTCATATTTACTTTAATACCTTCCACGTCGCCTCGGCGGCGCGGGGCCAGGTGAAATGTTTTGATCGTTCGAGGCCTTTTTCGATCAAAGGGGTTCTGAAAATATCAAAGGTGATTTGATCCATGGCTTGGGACCATTTTTCGGGGTCGGTGGGACGGACTTGCAGCGCGGCGTCGCCGGCGGCTTCGGCGGCGGCGCCGTGGTCGGCCACGATCACGGGGACGGCCATTGACATGGCCTCGATCACCGGAAGGCCAAAGCCTTCGACCGGGCAGGGATGAACCAGTGCGGTCGCGTCCTTGAGCAAAACAAACATTTTTTCATCGGAAAGCGGACCCATGAATTCGATCTTATCCCCTGCTCCGCTTTTATAGACATGATCCTTAATATCGTCAAAGCCGAACGAGGGGCGGCCGATAATTAAAAATTTGTAGCCGGGGTGGGTGGCGGAAAATTTCGCAAAGCCGTCGATGGCGACCTCGAGATTCTTTTTCTTATCGACGCGGCCCACGAAGATGAAGTAAGGATTTTTTACGGAATCATAACCCCTCCTACCTCCCCTTACCTTAAGGGGAGGGGGCGATACTTCATCGAATTCATCCCCTCCCTTAGGGTAAGGGAGGGTAGGGTGGGTTAGCGGCCCATCGATCCGCACGCCGAGCGGAATGACCGCGATGCTCATGGGTTTAAGGGCGGCGAGTTGGGACTTTGTGTATTCGGACGGGGCGATGATGGTTTGCGCGCGTTTACAAGTATCGATGAGTGTTTTGTTTTGTCTGGCGCGATCGGACGATTCGTAAAGGTCGGGATATTCCAAAAACGAGGCATCGTGAATGGTGACGACCGATTTCTTAGGCGCAAAGAACGGCAAGCGGTAGCCGGGAACGAATAAAACGTCCGGGGCGTGGCGCCACATTTCCCACGAAAAGCGGATCATCGTCCAAAGATATTTGGGCGGCCAGTTTAAAACTTTGTTGCGCCATTTATCGCTCCACGGCCCCAATTCTTTGGGCAGCGGTTCGTACGAATACAAAACAACTTCCGCGGACGGCGGAAGAGAAGCGCGCATGGCGCGTAGGAGTTCGTATGAATACCTTTCCACTCCTGTCTTAAGTTTCGCCTCCGCTCTGGAAGCATCTATTCCAATGAGCATAGGTTAGGTTACAGGTGTCAGGTTACAGGTGTCAGGCCTGAAACCTGAAACCTTGAACCTGAAACCTATCGTGTTGCCAAAATTGATCGCTTATAACTCTCAAGATTCTCCAAGGCAATACCCGTCCCTTTCACGACGCAGTACAAAGAATCATCGGCGACGTAGGCGGGGATGCCGATGGCTTGGGCGAAGAGCTGGTCGATATTGCGGAGCAAGGACGAACCGCCGGAGAGCATCATGCCTTTTTCCATGACGTCGGCGCAGAGTTCGGGCGGCGTGTGGTGCATGACCTCTTTAATACGCGCGACGATCCCCTCGAGCTCGTCGGAAATGGCGTCGGTCACGTCGTCGGAAGTGACGGTAATAACCTTGGGCAAACCCGAGACCATGTCGCGGCCCTTAACTTCCATGGTCATCTTGTTTTCCATATACAAAGCCGAACCGATCTGGATCTTGATCTCTTCGGCGGTGCGCTCCCCTATTGCCAGCCCGTACTTGCGGCGGATGTGTTCGGAAATGGCCGCGTCGAATTTGTTGCCGCCGATCCGGACCGAGTCGGACGCGACAATGCCGCCCAAGGAGATGACGGCGATCTCGGCGGTGCCGCCGCCGATGTCGATGATCATATGGCCCGAAGCCGAACCAATGGGAATGTCGGCGCCAATGGCCGCGACAATGGGTTCTTTGATGATATAGGCCGCGCGCGCGCCGGCGGCGATGGTCGCGTCGATGACGGCGCGGCGCTCGGTCGAGGTGATGCCGCCGGGAACGGCGACCATGACCTCGGGGCGAAACAAACGAAAACCGCCGACGGCTTTGTTGATGAAGTAGCGCAACATGGCTTCGGTCGTCTTGTAGTCGGCGATGACGCCGTCCTTAAGCGGCCGCACGGCCACGATCGTGTCCGGCGTGCGCCCGAGCATTTCCTTGGCTTCTTTGCCGACGGCCATGATCTTCTTGTCAACGGTCGAAATGGCCACCACGGACGGCTCGTTAACGATAACGCCGCGCTTTGGCACATAGACCAAAACGCTCGTGGTTCCCAGGTCGATCGCGATCTTTTTGATGAACATTTAAATCAAGGTTACAGGTGTCAGGTTACAGGTGTCAGGCCTGAAACCTGAAAACTGAAACCTGAAACCTAATGTTAAAACCCGATCTTGAATTGCCGATCCACGGTGAGGTCGGTTGAAAGGGTATACTTGCCGTCGCCCCAATTTTCGCGGCTTTCCGGCGGCGTTGCGGATGTAACTTTCTTACCAAAATCAAGGTTCAAAGTCAACGGCACGGCGATGGTCCCAGGCTGTTTTTGGACAGTAAGCGAATAATTTCCGCCGTTTGCGGCCGAGACGATCGACGGCGGCAATTTATAGGTAAAGGATAAGGTGCGGGTTTCGCCGGGCTCGACCGACAAAAAAGCGCCAAAAGAACGCAGGTTCAGCTCGTCGACGGTATCGACATGACCCGGCGTATGTCTCGGGTCGAGGATTTTATCGTTCGCCATGGCGCCGGACGACGATACAAGCACGCTTCCCGGCGGCACGTAAATGCGCGTGTAGGTGCGATAGCGCGTCGTCTTCCAGCTGAAATTGCCATGATTCGTATAGGTCAGGCTCACGGTCGCCGTCAGGCCGTCGGCACCGGGCTTGAACGAATAATTAATCGCGCGCGTCATGACGCTGTCGGTCTTGAGCGCGGCGAGGTTTGCATCGACGACCATGAGAAAATCATTCGCCGGCGCGCGAACGGCGCCGTCCCAATTGCGCGACGCGGCAAAAGCGGCGACGTTCGGATCGAACGAGGCGATGAGCATGTGTTTTTCGTCAAGGGCGCGGACGAACGCGTTCACCGCCAGTTGCCACTTGTCGTTCGGCAAAGCCGCGACGCGGGTGAAGACCTCGGTCGCGAGCGCGATCAAGATGTCCTTGCGCTGGGCCACCGGCAATCCTTTGGCGTCAAAACCTTTTTCCACCTGGTACTCGATCTCATCGGTGACGTTGTCCGGAGTGAAAGTTGACGCGCCGATCGTAACATTGCCCACGATCTTCAGGAGATCGACGGCTAAGGTCGGATCCACGGCGAGCACGCCGTCGAATTTTTCCGCGCCCCCCTCTTGTCCGTAGATGTCGATCACTTCGCGCGCGGCGGTCGGAAAATCGGGCGACCAATTGGCGTCGCGCAAATACCACTTTGGCGCCGACAAATATTTGGCAAGCGGGGCGGGCGGCACGGTCTTCAAATTGGCCGAGCCGGCGCCGTCGAGCGCGTAAACGTCGGACACTTTCAAATCCTGCGCCATGGTTGAAGCGACGGTGACGGTGGCAAGCGTGCCGATAAAGCCGCCGGTCGGCCGCAATTCGGTGTTGTTCTGAAGGAGCAGAAGATAATTCTTCGGCGTCGGATACCCGGAAAGCGCGGGCAAAAGTTTGGCGAGTTCCGCCGCCACCGACAGCTTTTCGCGCACGTCTTGAAGCTGGATGATCGCCGGGCCAAGCGAGGCGGCGATCGCTCCCAGGTCGGAGTTGTCGGGCAAGGAATTGAAACCGATGAGCGCCTTATCGATCTCGGAAACCGAGGCGTTCAGATCGTCCGGCGCCTTGGCAAGGGCCGCGAGCGCGGCGGCGCGGTCATCGGGGGAAAGTTTGAAAAACGCAATAACGCCCGAGGCAACGGTCGGCGCGCTCGGGTTAAAGCCTTGCGCTCGCGAGAGAATATCCAAGACGCTCTGAGCAAGCGTGCCGATGCGCGCGAGCGCGGTGGCCGTCTCGAGCGACGAGGCAACGAGCGAACGGGCCGAGCGGATATCGGTTCCGGCATAGGGCAGGATCTCGAAGGGTGCCAACACTTTGCCAAAACGGTCGGCGGCGGCAAGGTGCGATTGGGCGAAAACAAGATCAGCAGACGCGGCCTTGAGATCGGAGCGCGATACGGCGGCGGCGGCGGCGGAGAGCGCCGCGCGGCCGGCTTGCGCTTCGCCGGCCATGCGATACGCGGCCGCCGCGGCCGGAATGCCGGTAACGAGCGCCGCGATGATCGTGAAAACCACGACCCATGCGGCGAGTTTAAGGGGTCGGACTGAATGTTTCATGTTCCATGATTCATGGTTCATATGTCACTTAAACGCTTCTATCTTCGTTGCAACGCGCTTGGCCTTTTCGCTCACATTGAATCCCAGGCGATATCGCCCGCCCAACATGAGGCGCGTTTGCGCGTCAATGGCCGGGATCGAACCGAAGACGATGAAAGTGACGGGAGTGAGCGCCCACTGCAAGATCATGATGAACCAATTCCAGCGCTTTTTGGTCTCGGGCCGCGGCGGCAGCATGAGGGTGGCGAGCGTCATGGCGATGATCGTTCCGACCATGGCGAGCGTCATGATGTACTGCAAAGTGAACGGCGTATTCTGCACAAACGCCATTTCGCGAACCGACCCCGAAGTCAGGTAGATGGGCAACTGGCCCAGGAGGAACATGAGAATGGGCGCCGTGGCCCACGAATACATTCCTTCAAGCGTGCGCGCGATCATCATCCATTTCTTGCCCTTGGGGAAATCGGGTCGCGCCGACTTGCGCAGCTCCCAGGCCAAATAGGGAAAATTTTCAACGCCCCACGCCCAGCGCCGCTGTTGCAGATAAAGGCCTTTTAAATAACCCAGGTACGAATTGGCGCCGACCGTGTCCATGGATACGGGAAGATAAAGCGGGGTGACCCGGTAACCGCCGTTATAGTGCACGAATCCTTGAAGGAATATCCGCGAATCTTCGGAGGTGATGTCCTTTTGCCAATATCCGACATCGATGAGCATTTTCCACGGCATGGCGTGCGAGGAAAACGTGCCCATGAATTCGGGCCTGGAGAGTTCGGTCATGAGCCAAAAGGTCGTGCCGAAGGCGGCGACCCGAAGCGCCGCGGGCGCATCCCAAATATTATTGTTATAGACGACCATCGGCTGATATGAACTGTGGAGCGGATCCGGCGTCTGGCAGTAGGTATAGGTCAAATGCGCAAAATATTGCGGATGGACGATGGTATCGCAGTCGAATGACGAAACGATGATCTGCTCCGTCGCAATGCCCATCGCCTCAATTTGCGGACGCACTTCGCGCGCCGCCGAGGCGAGATTGGCGCTTTTACCCATGAGCTCGTCCGGCTTCAGCTCGTGCAGCGTGACAAATATTTTTTTGAATATGCCGCCGTATTCTTTAACCAGCCGTTCGGCTTTGGGCAAAAACAATTCCTTAACCCTGACCTCGCCGGCCAATACCACGATTATTCTGTCATTGGGAAATTTTGATACGGCAAGCGCATCCATCGTGGTTTTTAACACCTCGTATTCTTCTTTGACCGTCGGCAAAAAAATAAGATGATACAGACCGCGCGCGCCGGGACACTCGTTCATTTTTTCTTCCCAATCTATCTTCAAATTTCGCCGATACAAACGCCAAGACGTAATTAGAAAAATGGCAAAATAGCTGATCCTGAAAAGCCAATACACGTCAAAAACAACGATGAAATAAATGACCCAAAGCGGGCGGATGAAGGACAGAGCGACCGCCGCGATAAGGGTCGTCCAAACCAGCGCGCCGGGAATGACGTCGAGGATCCTGATCTTTTGACGATCGGTAAGTTTCATAGCATGGAACATGGAACATGAAGCATAAAGCATTTCTGTTCCGCCGAGGCGGAACAAGAGTGTTTCATGTTACGTGTTTCATGATTCATTTTATTTTCTTCTTAGTGATATTCGGCGGCATGCCGTAGCGGACGGCGGCGGGCGGCCGCGCGCCTCGCGGAAGCGGATCGGACGAATCGAATTGCGCTTGATTCAAGGCGACAACGGGAATATTGAGGCCGTAGGCAAGGGCGTTCGCAAGCGCCACCCCGGTGCGCGTGGCGCTAAAAGCGCCGGGGCCGACGACGACGCCGATCATCGCCGGCTTGCGGCCGTCGAGGAGCTTAACGATCTTCGACAGCGCCACGTCGGCATAGACGGCGTATTTCGTTCGGCGCACTTTCTTTCCATCATCGATGCGAATGCGCACTTTCTTCAATTCAGTTGTGTCGATTGAGATATTCATATGAAGCACGAAGCATGAAACATGAAGCATTCCGTCATACTTGGCTCGACAATGGAGTGCTTTATGTTGTGTGCTTCATGTTTCATGCTTATCAAGTTCGTCGACTATCACGACCTTCTTGCTTTCCAAGATGGAATAGATGAACTTGTCGCCGACTTGTTTTCGGTATTGGAATTCCGAACCCGTCAGAACGGTGAAGCGCACCGAGGCGCCGAGCTCGCGCTCAAAGTCATGGATAAGCCGCTCCAGCCGTTCGCGGTTCACTTTGCCGATCACCAAGAGATCGGTCGAAAGCAAAGGCTCGTCGACAAAGCGCCCGGTGAGCGCCAAATATTTCACCGCACCCATGTCCTGCACGCGCTTCACGAAATTCTGTTCAAGGAGAACCTGCGACTTCAAGAGCAGGGCGCGCAATTCCGGATAGAGAACAAAATCGGTGTTCAGCTTGTAGTAGCGGCGCTGGCTCGAGGGTCCGGCTTGCCGGTCGGCGGCCGCCTGCTTGCTTTCCATAAGCGCGCCGAATTTGACCAAGTTCTCGAGTTCGCGGCGCACGGCATTCATTTGAAAATGCGTTTTTCTGGCAAGTTCGCGCACAAAAAAAGCTTCTTCGGGATGGTGCAGGAAGAGCCGCAAAAGCCGAACGCGGGTTTTTGAGCCAAAGAGATGTTCGAGCATGCTATGCTTTGCCGATTGGCACTACCTACGGTATACTAAAAAAATGATAATATCAACCTATGAACGCAGTGCGCATTGATGAAATATTGATCCGCCGCGGCGGCAACATTATCGAACGCGTGTTGAACCCGGCCATTCCCGGCCACCAAGAAGCTTCGGTCGGGCGGCCTTTCGGTTTTATTTGCGTAAACATGCCGCGCACGCCCCAGCTTGAAGCGCTCGTTTCGGAGGTCGAGGCCGCGGTCGAAAACGCTTACGCCCGCGGATCGTTGCGAGCCGGACAAACGGCGGAGCAGTTCTTCGAGCAGACCGTGACCAAAGTGCGCGAAGCCATTGCCGCGGCCATCGAGAGGGAGCGGATCAAAGTTGACCCGTCGCTTTTAACCATTGCTTTAGCTGCGGTCGTCGGCAATAACATATATCTCACCCGCCACGGGCAAGCCGAAGCTTATTTGCTTCGCCGCGAAGCGAACCGCCCGACCAAGACCGTCGATATCTTCAGCGGCTTTGACGATGACGCCGACGACCGGCTCTTGAACGACCTGGTGATCGGAACCATTTCTGAAAACGACATCTTGCTCGTCGCCACCGGCGCGCTTTTCAATATTTGCCCGATCGCCGACATTGTCGAAGCCACCGACCGTTCGGAAGCGCCCGCCGTCGCGGCGCGCATTCGTTCGATCATCCTTTCGTCGCCGGAAAGCGGATCCGTGGCCGGAGCGATCATGCGTCTTGCCCCGGTCCGCGCCATGTTCCGCGCCAAAGACAATGTTTCTGTGACGAATATGCGCTCGCGAGAGGAAGAAGTTGCGCGCACCCTTTCCCCTTCGGGTCTTCCGGAGATCGGCGCTTGGATCGACCGGTTCAAGACAAAAAACAAACCGCCGCGCGACAAATTCCCCGCCAAGCCTAAAATGACCGAACCGCCGGCTAAAAAAGAACCGGGGGTACCCCCGCTCGAACGGTTCAACAACCTGCCGATCGCGGCCAAGCGCGCCGCCATCATCCTGCTCGCGCTTATCGCCGTCTTCTTTGTGAGTTTGAAGATCATTTCAAACAATAACGCCCGGCGCGCCGCCGAGGATAAATTCAACGCCGCCGTTCAAAATATAAAGCGTCAGATCGGCCTTGCCGAAAGCACTTCCATTTACGACGAGACGCGCGGGCGCGCGATCCTCGCCGGAGCGCAAAGCGCGGAAAAGGCCCTCTCCGGAACGAACAAGGATCAAACGGCGACGCTTGCCGAATTGATAACGCAGTTAACGACCGCCGACCGCAAATTACAGCATCTTTATGATGCCGCGCCCAAGACCTTGGAAACCCTCAAAGCGCCGGCAAACTTTGTGCTAACAACCAAAAACGGCTGGCTGACGAATGCCGGACCGGATCTGATCTTGCTAAGCGGAAACGGTTCGCCAACGACCATCGCAACTCTTCCCGATACCCCGATCTGGGCCGCGGTCGCAAGCGATACCGACGGATCCGTCTACCTATGGCTCAAGAACAGCACTTTGGTCACGATCGGCGCCGCGCCAAAATCATTGCCGCGGGTGCTTGATTATTCCGGACCCGTTGATCCGCGCGGCGGCGCAATGTGGGGCGGGCGGCTTTACGTGTTAACATCCGACGGAACGCAAATATGGAAACTGCCACCGACCTTAACCGGCTTTGGCCGCGGTTCGACTTGGCTCAACGATCCATTGACCGTCGGCGCCGCCGCAATCGGCATCAACGGGTCGGTTTACGCTGCGATTCCTCACGACGCCGTTCGTCAATTTGCAAAAGGAAAAATGTCGGCCTTCGCCGCTTCCGGCGCCGCCGCGAACGTTGATCCGCAGGCTCTGGTCCTCGGCGCGAGCAATATTTATCTTCTTGGCACCGACAACTCGATCGCCGTCTGGGACAAGACCGGCAAACTCTTGGCGCAATACTCGACGCCGGGGAACGAAGGCAAAATAACCTCTTTTGCCGCCGATGAAAACTCCAAGACGATCATCTTTGCCACCGACAAAGGAGTGGTTTCGGAATTCACAATGGCGAAATAGCTTTTTAGCTTGTAGCTTGTTAGCTTTTTAGTAGGACCGTATCTAACAAGCTAAAAAGCTACAACCTCTTAACCAAATAAAAAATTCCCGAGGTTATGAACTGGACCCCAAAAAGTGGACACGAAAGTGCCCACTTTTTTGATTCTGTTAAACTAACAGTATATGAGCAAAAGAATATTCACGGAGGAGCAAATTAAGGGATTGCTTAACAGCGCGCAC
>Ga0182027_10004841_pt1 | contig 20667 bp, 17 predicted proteins | sample 712E1DmetaG_FD_121300 | JGI IMG/M metagenome (GOLD analysis project Ga0182027, IMG submission 121300) | Permafrost microbial communities from Stordalen Mire, Sweden - 712E1D metaG (Illumina Assembly) | ecosystem: Environmental > Terrestrial > Soil > Wetlands > Permafrost | place: Sweden...
CCTGGAAAGACATTGAGACCATATTTTCGGCCGGCGCAACCGTGCAGGGCACAGTTGTCCAGAACACCCGGTTCGGATTCTTTGTAGACCTGGCCGAGGGCATTACAGGACTTCTGCCGTTCGGCAATATCGCCCAGGAAAAAAAGGAATCCATCAAAGTCGGCTCCCCGCTCGATGTCACCATCGAATCAATCGATAGCGAGCGCCGCAGGATTTCTCTCTCCTTTGGTAAGGCCGACGAACGTTCGCACCAGGCCGACGTCAAGCAATTCCTGTCTGCGCAGCGGCAGGCGCCCCCTGCCTCTAACACCGATTTCGGCGCCGCGCTCAAGCTCGCGCTGCAGAAGAAGCAATCGCAGCCGGAGAACCCATGAGCAGCATTCTTGTTATCGGCGGCGCGGGCTATATCGGCAGCCACGTTGTCCGCGCCTTTCTTGACAGAGGCGATTCCGTTACGGTGTACGACAATCTGTCGAGCGGGTGCCGCGAAAACCTGTTCGGCGAAGCGACGTTTGTCCAGGGCGATATTCTCGACTCTGCGGGGCTCCTGGGCATTGCCCGAGCCGGATTCGACGCGCTCATCCACCTTGCGGCGTTCAAGGCAGCGGGCGAATCCATGGTTGCGCCGGAGAAATACTCGGTCAACAACATCTGCGGGACCATCAACATTCTCAACGCGGCAAGCGAGGCTGGAATTCCACGGATCGTTTTTTCGTCCACCGCTGCCGTGTACGGTTCGCCGCATCGAATTCCCATGGACGAAACCCATGCTACCGATCCCATCAACTACTACGGGTTCACCAAACTGGAGATAGAGCGGCTTCTCGGCTGGTACGAGCGGCTCCGGGGCATCAGGTTTGCCGCGCTCAGATATTTCAATGCGGCGGGCTACGACGTCGCGGGCAGGATCCGCGGGCTGGAGAGAAATCCCCAGAACCTGCTTCCCCTTGTGATGGAAGTGGCTATCGGCGTTCGTCCGTTCTTGTCGATCTTCGGCAACGATTACGACACCCCCGACGGCACCGGCGTGCGGGATTATGTTCACGTGAGCGACCTTGCCGATGGCCACATGCGAGCCTACGATTTTCTCGTGAGCCAAAACCAGAGCCTCACCGTGAACCTCGGCAGCGAAAATGGAATCAGCGTGCAATCGATGATTGACGTCGCCCGCCGGGTCACGGGTAAGCCGATCCCTGCCCGGATCGCGGCGCGAAGGCCGGGCGATTCGGCCGTCATTGTCGCTTCGTCCGGCAAAGCCGCGGAGGTTCTCGGGTGGAAGCCGAGATGCAGCGATTGCGAAACGCTTGTTGCAAGCACCTGGAACGTGTACAAAGACCGGGCGCGGTGAAACACGTCGTCTCGCGTGGGCGCGGCGGCGGCGCAACGTTCTTGCAGGCTTCTCTGTAACGCTCCAGGACCTTCGCAAAGTCCAACATTGCACGTGAGGCCCCATAATGTCCTTTCGATTGTCTTCCTTGAGTTACCGAGCATGGCTCTTGTGGGGTCTGCTCATTGTAAATATCCCCATGTTCGTGATACTGTCGGCAAACGAAATTGTCGCGGTTCATAATTTCGCGTTTCAGCGAGAAATCGACGCAATCAGCACCGAAGGCCAGTTCCTCGCCTCCGACGTCACCGACGCGCTCCTCGACCACGACCGCGCCCGGGTGAACGAAATCCTCAGTTTCGCGACCACGCAGCACCAGATCAGGGAAGTGTCGATCCTCGATATCAACAGTACCGTGATCGCATCCACCGACCCCACGCTTGTGGGAAGAACGCATCCGTCAACGGAGCCGGTTCCCGTAGCTAAGATACGGGGAAAGTCGTTTCTCAAATCGTTTCCCATCCGCGGCAGGATGATGGACGGCAGGATTCCCCGCTTCCTTCAGATCAACTACTCGTTCGAAAAGGCGTACGGCGACATTTCGTCCACGCTGGTGTGGGAAATCGGAATCGACAGCATCGAAATACTTATTATTCTTCTGGTTGCCTGGTTCATTTCGGGGTTGCTGCAGAAGCCCCTCATCGAGCTGCGGGACGTATCCAATCTCATGGCGACCGGAGATTTCTCCCGCAGGGTCCGCGGCGGCGGCCGCGACATCGTGGGGCAGCTCGCGGCCGCGTTCAACAACATGGCATCTCGGCTGGAGGTGCTCACCACGTCCATGCAGCAGGAAATACACCGCGCCACCGCGGAACTCACGAGCAGCAACAAATACCTCAACGAGAAGCGCGAACAGCTCGAAGCCTCCAACCGCAAGCTGCGCGAACTCGACGTTCTCAAATCCGATTTCGTTTCCATGGTGTCTCACGAGCTTCGCACACCACTCACCTCTATTATCGGTTTCGCAAAAACCCTCAGGACGCTTCCCCTCTCAAAGGAACAGCAGCAGCAATACCTTGCTATCATCGAAGCGGAGGGCAAACGGCTTTCGTCGCTTGTCGAAGAATATCTGGACATTTCCAAAATCGAATCGGGCACTATTTCGTTACAACGCGGACTCGTCAACATCGCAACCCTCATCTGTTCTGCCGTTGACCTGTTTTCCGTTTCCCAGCGCAAGGGGTTCATCGTGGACCTTCCGCCTTCAATGCCCGACATTACGGCCGACGGCGCAAAAATCGTGAGCGTCTTACATAACCTTATGGACAATGCGATCAAGTATTCGGGAGATTCCCAGGAAATCATTATCACCGCCCACGTGAAGGAAGACGGCATTGCCGTGAGCGTCAGGGACTTTGGTCCCGGAATTGCTACCGACGATATCGACAAGATTTTTGACAAGTTCTACCGGGGTAAGAACGCTGCCACGGTCCGGCACCGCGGAAGCGGACTTGGCCTGGCAATTGCGAAAGGAATCATAGAGGCGCACAACGGCAAAATCTGGTACGAGTCGCTGCAGGGAAAAGGAACCAAATTCAGCTTCTTCCTGCCGGCCCAGAGTAAAGAACCAGGGCCATAGGCCGTGGCTTTGATGAGGGGTAAAAGGGCAAACGACATAATGGATGGTGGGCAGCACCACTACCAAACCCTTACGAAACTATTGTGAGAAACCCCCGAAATCAAAGAAAGCACGACAGTGCTTTTTCGTAACATTGTGCACCACGCCCAGGGCGTGGTCTGTTTTCGAGAAAACGCCACAGGCTTCTCTCTGATGCTTGTTCGCGCTGCACAAAATCAACCGAATTTGGAGACTTTGCCGGCTGGCGGCACTGTGTAATACTATCAGAAAGCGGGGACGCTCAGCTTATGGACCGTCATACCATTCTCATTGTCGACGACGATTCGAATGTCCGCGAATTGTTGCGTGTCAATTGCGCAGCCCAGGGACTAAACGTCCTTACCGCCGGCGACGGCGCGGAAGCCCTGAGGATGGTGGAACAGCACATTCCCGAACTCGTGATTCTCGACGTCATGATGCCGGAAATGGACGGCTGGGAAGTGTGCAAACAGATCCGCGACAGGTATCAGGATGCCATCAAGGTGGTGATGCTCACGGCCAAAGACACGGCACGGGACAAGATTATCGGAAAAAACATCCTGAAGGCCGACGAGTACCTCACGAAACCGTTCGACATTGACGAACTTCTCGCAACCGTTCACCGTCTTCTCCTGCGGGAAAGCGCATGAACCCACCTTCTGCCCAGGCATTGAGTGACCTGGAACTCGCGGCCACCGCGGTTTCCGCCGGTATTGCCATTGGTAAAGCTTACCATTTCACGCAAATAGACCTGAAGACGCTCGAAGATCACCGGCTTCCGGTAGACGACATCGAATCGGAAATGAGGCGCCTCGAATCGGCGCTTGCAAAAAGCCTCGAACAGCTCCGCGGCCTGCGGACCGGCAACAGGGACGACGCGGCCGACATCTCCGATATCTTCCAGGTTCAGATCCAGATCCTGTCCGATGATTCATTCCTCTCAAACATCAAGGTCGGGATGGCGGAGTCCAAGGCGAATATAGAGTACGTGATCGCGAATCACATACGCGACCTCGAAAAGAAATTCATGTCGATGCAAACCGAAGTCTTCAGGTCGAAGCTGCTCGACGTGCAGGACGTCTATCACCGGCTCCTGCGCAATATCCTCGACATCGAACACGTGCGCGTCACGCCGCTCAGAACCATGCCTCCGGGCGTCATCATCGTCGCCGAACAGCTGCTCCCATCCGATATCGCCCTTCTGGACCTCAAGAAGATCGGGGGCATCGTCATCGAGAACGGATCCACCGTTTCCCATGTGTCAATAATCGCCAAGTCACTCGGCATTCCTGTCGTCATCAACGTTCCCGGCATTCTGTCCCTCGCCCGGCCCGACTCGATGCTCATCGTGGACGGATACCAGGGCAAAGTGATAGTGCAACCGTCGCCGGCCTCCGAGGCCCGCTATCAAAAGAAACTCGCGGCCCTGCCGCCGCAGGTCCGCTCCGGCAAGGCGAGAAAATGTTTAACCAAAGACGGAATTTCGGTGCGGCTCGAGGCCAACGCGGGCTCGCTCCTCGAAGTGAAGGAGGCCCTGCGCTTAGGCGCCGAAGGCATCGGCCTGCTTCGCACCGAGCTGTTCTATCTTTCTCTCAACCGCCTTCCGTCCATAGACGAAGAAACGTCCTTCTACAGGTCGATCCTTGCGCTCTGTAAAGACAAGCCCCTCACCATCCGCATGCTTGACGCCGGCGCCGACAAGACGCTGCCATACCTCGGTTTTCCTCGCGAGGAGAACCCGTACCTGGGCATACGCGGCGTTCGATTTCTGCTTGAACACCCGGACATCCTAAACAATCATTTGACAAGCATCCTGCGCGCCTGCGCCGACGGCGGCGCAGTGCGGATCCTGATTCCCTTTGTGTCACTTCCCCAGGAAGTGGATGCGATTGCCGGCGCATTGCACGACATTGGGAAGAAGGAGGGCATCGCGCGGTCCAGGTATTCGCTTGGCATTATGGTGGAGGTGCCGGCCGCGGTCGTGTCGCTCCGGCAGTTCCTCGACAAGGTGGATTTTCTCAGCATCGGCACAAACGATCTGGTGCAGTATGCGTTTGCCGCGAGCCGCGAAAACAGCAGGCTCGAACAATATCGCACCGGCTCGCTGCGTGTGCTGTTGGAACTCATCAGTCAGGTGGTCAACGCAAACGACAAGTACAAGCGCGACATCACCGTATGCGGCGAGGTCGCGTCGGACCCGGCCCTCGCGCCCTTTCTGATCGGCCTGGGCATACGCACGCTGTCGATGCAGACATCGGCGCTGCAGAGCGTGTGCAAGGAAATCGAGAAGAGGTCCCACAGCGAGCTGGTGAAGATGGTGAAAGAGTTTCTGGAGAAATAGGGACAAAATCCAAGAAGAAGAAGCGAGAAGGAATATCAAAACGCTTGATGACTTCTACCCCATTCACCCTACTCGCTACTCGATTCTCTTCCTTACACGCACCAATCAATAAATTGGTGCCGCATTTATCTGACAATTGACCAAGTAACTTGTAAAAGAATTAAAATGCTCTTGGATGCTGCGCGTGGTGCTGCGTGGGTGTACCCGATGCGAGACCGAAACGGCTGCTGCGCGCACCATTGAAGCTGCAGTTGAACGGAACTGAGCATCGGTCAAGAGCACTGTCGGGGAAGGTGGTGCCACACGGTTGGCGGTTTTGGTCAGACAGGGCACCAGTGCGGGAACACGGCACGCTTATCGTGCATGTTGGTTTTGAAAGCACCCCTGCAAAGACGCAGGAAGAGGGCGAAACGAATAGGGGCCAATTACAAAGAATCAAGACTCGGAATTGACTATGGCTTCCATTTTTATCAAATACATGAAAAACCAAGGTAATACTAGTATCAACACCACGCTTTTCGCATCCTACAATAATATTGACTGTCAAATTGTACAATATCGATCATGAAAAAACTCATAGGAAATTCGAGTCCTCGCACTGGTGCGCTGAATGACAAGGATCGATAGATGTGTGCCCCTGTCGTCCTCGAGAGAGCTCTTGCCAGTAGGTGAACGGCCAGGGATGATCGTGGCACACAGATGTCTTGAACTATCTTCACACGATGGACTGGGCACCCGTGCGCCCTGGGGCGCCGGAAGGAGTAAGGCATTTGTTGAGTTGACAATTTCATTAGGAAACCGTATAATGTCAATTGTGCGCTGCCGCGGCAAATGCGGAAACAGCGGCCTTCTTGGTCCAAACAGGTTCCTGCTATCCGGGACAAATCCCCCTATGAAGAACAAAAACGCGTGTTTTGCGGTCGCAGTTGGTGTTTTTCTGCTGGGCGCGCAGCCGTGCCCCGCGCAGTGGACGCAGACGAGCGGCCCCTCGGTTACGTATGTTCATTCCCTCGCGGGCAAGGGAACCATGTTGTATGCAGGCACCACGAGCGGCGTTTTTGTCTCGCCGGACAACGGCGCCACCTGGACCGCCAGGAACAACGGGCTCACGACCCTGGAAGCCTGGTCGCTTTGCATTTGCGACAGCCTGCTTTTCGCCGGCACGAGGGGAGGCGGGGCATTTCTTTCGCATGACGACGGCCTCACCTGGAAAGCGATCAACGGCGGCCTTACGAACGTCAATGTCTACTCATTCGCGGTTGTCGGGTCAACCGTGTTTGCGGGAACCGGAGGCAGCGGTGTTTTTGTCTTGAACCGCGGTACCGAAACATGGGCGCCGTCCAATTCCGGGCTTTCCATGGCCGAGGTCTATGCGCTGGTGGCCGTGGGCCAGAGCCTGTACGCCGGAATAGAGGCTTCCACCGGCGTGTACGTGTCAACCGGCGGGGGAGCCTGGACAGCCGCAATTACCGCCGGCTGCCCGTCTTCGGTCTTTGGTTTTGCCAGGATCGACACGCTTTTGTTTGCCGCCACCGATTGCTGCAACGGCGTCTACTCCACATCTATAAATGCCATCAACTGGAAAGAGGCCGGACCCGGCGTCAACTATCACTTTTCGTGCACGATCTGCGCGGTCGGAACCACTTTGTACGTCGGCACGAACATGACCGGCGTGTTACGCTCGACAAACTACGGCCAGAGCTGGTCTTCGGTGAATTCGGGACTGCCTGCAAATCCGTCGGTCTATTGCTTTGCGACATGCGGCTCCAACCTGTTCTGCGGGACATACGGCAGCGGAGTATTCCGGATGCCCGTACCTGTTTCAACGGAAAAGCCGTTCGGAGAAATGCCTGCAGAGCCTGTTTCGTTCAAGGTGGTTCCTTGCGCCTCAAACCAGGAAGAGATTCTCGTCCGGTTGCATCTCGATAAGGCGCAGCCATTGACAATTGAATTATACGACGTTGCCGGCCGGCAAATTTCACGTCTCGAACGGGAGCGCCAAAGCGCAGGGACCCATATGCTGGCCGTCACCTTAGGCAGCATCGCCAAAGGATTCTACCTGGTGCAGCTGCGCACGGAATCCTGCACGGTTCGCGGGATCATCAACCTCTTTTAGCGAAGTTCTCCCGGTGCGCAAACAACCGACAGCAGGAGCATGCGACTTATGAAAAAGTCCACGGGCGCCGTATTGACAGCCAGTCTCTTGCTCTTCTCACAACCCGCTCTCTGCCAATGGCAAAAGTCGGTACGGCCGGATCTTCGCGTGCGGCGGTGCTGACGTACGGGATTGCGTCACCCTGTTTTGTAGAGTTGGACATTTGTTCGATTTCCGGAAGAAGAATCGTTGAAATTGATAAAGGGGACAGAACGCCGGGAAGATATTCCGTGACGATTGAGAAAGGCGTTGTTGAGGACGGGATGTATGTGTGCCGTCTCCGGGCGGGGAATTATGAGGAAAGCCAATTATTGGGAGCAATCAAATAGGATGGCGGAGCCGTTTGATTTGCACTGTCAAACGAGCGGATAATTTTCCGCGGATACTATGAATATTTGATTCCTGCAAACCATATATTTTCTTGAGAGACAGGCAGGATGGGAAAAGGCGGCCCACTTTGACCGTCGCGCGAAATCTTCCCAAGGAGATTGATTATGGGGAACAAGGTTGCTGTATCGGTCGCAATGGTCTTTTTTGCTCTGGTTTCCTCTTCGGCCGGCTCCGGGACATGGATGCAAACGAACGGTCCGCCCGGCGGAGATATTCGTTCGGTAGCCGTAAGCGGCGCGTCCGTTCTTGCCGGGACAGGATCGGGACTCTACCGGTCTACGGATAACGGCGCATCATGGACCTTGACCGATTCCGTTTTTGTCAAGTATGGCGCCTATTCATTGGCCGCGAACGGCCCAACTGTTTTCGCGGGAACCGGAAACGGCGTCTATCGTTCCTCCGATAACGGCGCTTCCTGGGTCGCGGCCAATGCCGGTCTCGGGATGCACAGTATTTCAACGATAATTGTCGACAGCGCGAATATATACGCGGGATCATTTTCCAACGGGGTTTACCGTTCCTCGGACAACGGCGCCACATGGGATTCGATCAACTCCGGCCTCACGAACAAAGGCGTCAAATCACTTGCCGTCGTATCAGGCAACCACACTCTTTTTGCCGGAACGTATGGAGGCGGCGTATTCCGCTCAACCAACCACGGAGCATCATGGACGTTATCGGACTCTACCGTCACAAAGTATGTTCATACGCTTACCGCGTACGGATCAACGGTGCTTGTTGCCGCATTCAACGGCGTGTATCGCTCTAACGATAACGGTCTTACCTGGGTTAGCGCCAACGCAGGGTTTACAGACTACACCGTATATTCCTTTGCAGTAAACGGGACGAGTATTTTTGCCGGGACCAGCGGGGAGGGCGTTTTTCGTTCTTCGGATACCGGAACGGCATGGACTCAAATCGTTGCCGGGCCTGCGAATGATTTTGTCGGCGCTCTTGCCGCAAACGACACGAATCTTTTTGCGGGAACAGTCGAAGGGGTATTCACCTGCCCCGTGGAGAACTGCGCACACTGGGTCGCCATGAATGCGGGGATCGGCAATTACACTGTTTTATCGATGACTTCGGGCGGTTCAAACGTTTTTGCCGCAACAGGGGGCGCCGGCGTATACCGATCTTCCAACAACGGCGTCAACTGGACCCCGATCTATTCATGGTCTACCCGGATTTCTTACTCGCTGGTGGAAGTAGGTCCGTATATCTTTGCCGGGACCCAGGACGCCGGCGTGCTTCGCTGCTTTGCGGACACCGGCACAACCTGGACAAGCGCGAGCAGCGGGCTTTTGAGTACCGGCGTTTTGTCGCTTGCCGCTTCCGGAGGCACCCTGTTCGCGGGGACAAGCGGAAGCGGCGTGTTCCGGTCATCGGACAGCGGTGTCACGTGGACTGCGGTGAATACGGGACTGACCAACGCCACTGTCTATTCGATTATGTCAATTGGGTCGATCGTTTTCGCCGGCACGTGGGGCGACGGGGTGTTTTGTTCCGTCAATAACGGCGACGCATGGACCGCAAAAACCTCCGGGATTTCAAATTCGTACATCTGTGCGCTCCTGACAAACGGGAACACTATTTTTGCGGGTACCAACAGCGGCGGCGTTTTCCGGTCGTCGGACAGCGGCGCCACCTGGTCTGCGGTTAACTCCGGGCTTCAAAATTTACACGTGAAAACCTTGGCCGTCAACGGTTCTGCCATCTTTGCAGGTACAACGAGCGGCGTTTTCTGTTCCGCGGACCGGGGTGCCACATGGAATGCAGTCGATTCCGGGCTTGGCCAAAATTGCAACTCTCTTGCCCTGCAAGGCAACTGTCTTTTTGCCGGGACCAACGGCAACGGAATTTTCCGGATACCATCCGGCGTTCTTCAAGCCCGGTGGAGTCATTCGAACAGCGGAATGAAGAACACGGCTGTGCAGGCGCTTGCGGCAAACGGTTCTACTATTTTTGCCGTTACCAGCAGTGCTGGCGGATTCTATTCATCCAATCGCGGCGCGACATGGACCGCAATCGATTCCGGCCCCGGCCCCGGCATGATGGCCATTCTGATAAACGGCCCGAATATCTTTGCAGGATCGAACCGGAACGGCATCAGCCGCTCTTCCGATAACGGCATAAGCTGGACCAAGGGAGTCCCGTTGCAGTACATTACCTCATTCGCGTCAAGCGGAACGACCCTTGTCGCAGGCACCTATTATGATGGGGTATACCGCTCTTTGAACAATGGTGATTCCTGGACCCTGGCAGATACCGGACTTACCAATCGGACCATCACCTCGCTCACGACGAGCAGTGCGGCCGTTTTTGCAGGAACATCCGGCGGTATCTTCCGCTCAACGAACAGTTGTACCACTTGGACCGCAATCGACTCCGGGCTCACCAACCTGACCATTACCGCACTCCTGGCAAACGGCGCCACCGTCTACGCCGGGTCCAACGGCGGCGGAGTGTTCCGTTCTACGGACAACGGGAGCCACTGGACCGCATTCAATTCCGGCCTCCCTTCACCTTATGTCCACGCTTTTGCCACAAACGGCGCAATTGTTTTTGCAGGGAGCGATTACGGCATTTCTTTCTGCACGACAAACGGCGCCGCATGGCTCCCTTTTAACGCCGGTCTTGCTTCTTCAACGACAATTCAGGCGTTGACCATACTTGGAGATACGTTGTTCGCGGGTGTCTCGGATTTCGGAGTCTGGAAGTGCTCGATTACCGATATCCTGGCGACTGCGAACAAATCGGCTCCGGCCGTTTTATCGCGGGCAAATACCACGCCGCTTGAGTGCTCGCCCGTGGGCGCAGGTAACTTTCAGGCGGAAAGGATCCGGTTTTCTGTTTCACAAAAATCATTTGTCAAACTCTCAATCGTCGATATGGCGGGCCGCACCGTTGAAACGCTCGTATCGCGGGAATTCTCGCCGGGAACCTATGGCACGTTCTGGAATGCGACGGCTTTTTTGGCAGGCACGTATATCGTGAGGTTGCAGACGGGCTCCTGCGCCGCGGCAAAGAAAATTATCTTGATGAAATGAGCCGTACGCAGCTTTTGTCTGGGATAAAAGACCGCGTTGACCATCTCAATGTGCACACGGCGGGAAACGGACTGCTAACCCAAGACCTTCGCGCACGCACGGTTGCCCTGTGTCGGTGTTTGCAAATGCGGACGGTCATGATTTAGCAGAGCATATTCCCTGTCTTACTCAAATCTCGAAAAACATCCCGAATGCAAAATCAGGCAGCTCGCCATAATCGCGTGTTCTTTGACCGTTTATTTCGATTTCGGCTGTGCTTCCTTGTTCTTAGCTTCGCTGTGCATGGGGCCCACAACATGCAAAAAGATATCGGTGCAGAAGTGAGACAACATGGCAGACTCCAAGCCATAGTGCCAGTAAAGCCAACCGAAGGCGATCCCTGCAACACCATTGAGCGCTATAGCGCGGATGACAAGCATTGGGGTTAATGGTGTGATGCTTGCGGTGGCGGGCAGGTGTCCCAACCCAAAAAGCAGAGCAGCCAGAAGGATGGCTGTCCAGTAAGAGCCATTGGCGGGCATGCCATTGCTATTCTTCCAGAACAGGCCCACTATCCAGACCAATCCAGAAACAAGGAACAGCCGCATGAAGATTTCTTCATCCAGGCCACCATAAAATGAGGCCAAAAAGCGTTTCCAAACAGGCATGTTCCCGGCACCATTAGCCAGAGCCTCGGGCACATGCGAAGCGAACACAAATCGTTCGAGCAGCGCCATGAACGCGAATGAAAGTGCCGCGAGAGCAAGAGCCGGCAACAGAATCTTCAGCAGCGGGGCCAATATAGGCCCTCTTGTCAAGATGGCCTGAATATACGGCGCCCCAAGTCCAACCGGCTTCGCAGCCAGCAGGCCTATGCCGGTTGCCAAGGCGATCAGTACCGCACTTTGTACGAAACTAAGCAACCCAAGCACAGGCAGCGGCAACTTGGCCTTTGACAGCTTGTCTCCCGCCAGGGCGAAAGAATAGGGAAGTATGGCAACGGCTCCCAACAGACCTAGGCCTAATAGGACGAAGAATTCTGGAAAGGGAAAGCTGGACATTATAGTGATCCTTTATTGGGGACGGATGATTTTGTTCAGATTTATCGGCTCGCCGGTACGCATTACGATGTCGGGTGGTCGTGGCCTGAAGGCCTTTTTAGGAATTTCTGCGTTTTTCTATTCTTGGTCTTCATGTGTTGATATGATATTCACCTGACACCTGATCTTGCCGAGCAATTTGTGAAGAAATCAAAATGCTTTTGGGAGCTTCGCGTGGTGCGGCGTGGGTGTACCCGATGCGAGACTGAAACGGCTGCTGCGCGCACCATTGAAGTTGCAGTTGTTCGGTGGAGATTCCGCACTTATTCCGCCTGCGATGGAGAAAACCGTTAGGTAAATACCATCACTGTACATAATTTCTTTTCCTATTTCCAACTCCCGAATATCCGTTTCCAAATTGATTTTCCATTTCCATTTCCATTATTTCTTTCGCATCGTGGTTTTTGATCCTTGGCTTCATGATATTTTCTGCATTCAATGCAATTTCCATATCTCTCACATTTTAGCTTCGGGCAAGTACAATTGGTTTCGTTCATAATGCTTTTCAATTTGATTCTTATTATTTCACGGCGAACACCGCGCTTATAATGACGGAGTACGGCTGCATTTTCCCTTTGCAAACCAAGAGTCTTTATTGAAGAACCAACCGACGGCATTTTAGCATTTTTGTTGCATTTTCCTAGTTTTCTTGCATTTGTTCGAGTCTTGTTTGAGGGTTATCGAATTTCACTTTGTCGGCATCAAATTTCTCGGGATCGTAATCTTCTCCATACCATTCTTTCATCTCTTTATATTTATTGCCTTTCTTGGCTTTCATTATCCTGCAGAAATCCTCATATCCACCAATCCCACCGCAGTCTTCAGGCGGACAGGCTCTCTTTCCTTCCACACATACCGGGGCCCAGGTCTCCTTATCAACGATTCCTTCGAATTCTACATCATGTTCCCATCCATCCCCGAAGTCATACAAATACTTGAGTTTGATTCCTTCTTTGGTAAAATGCTTCTTTAGTTTGATCTTCCATCCTGGCTTCATTTCCGTAAGATCGCCACCATCAGGGTCAGGTATTCCAATTTGGGTTCTTGCAATATCCTTCAATTCAAAAGCATGCAGATGGCAATCAAGCCAGCCAAAAGAGTCCTGAATTGCAACATGCAAATCCCAGAATGAATAAATCTCCGGAACAATTATCCTCCTCCAAATAGGCGGCTTGATGTCTCGAAGAGTAATTTTGAATTGCATTCCGTTCATATTGCTGTTCCTTTTCTAATGCTAACGAGCTTGTAGAAAAAGGCATTTGCCCGCTTGACGCGCTCATGTCAAGTGATGAAGTCAGCCCAATTTCGCCACTTTTGCGCCAGGAAGTTCTTCAAAAGCCGCCTGAAAGGGACTTTTTCTTCAGGCTCAACCTGGCCTAAAGCATCCGGCACGACGCGGTAGCGGGTTATGCCTTAAAGCTCTGTTAAACATGATCTAGTCTTGAATTATTTCATAAGAATTCAAAGACATTCTTGCCCTTATTACCTTTACATAATTTCCATAATCTTTAACCAATTTTGTGTAATCTTTTACCTTTGAACCACACCTACAACCGAGAATTACTTCTTTTAAAGCCATTTCGTCATCGAACTTGGTGTAATGCAGTGCACTTGTTGTATCTATTCTATCCACAAAAATTCTAACTTCATTCTCGTATATCCAATGAATATATTTCGTTCTCAATGCCAAAGAAATCATATCCTCCATATAATTCTGATCAAATACTTTCTTTGGATCCAATTTAATTCTAGTTCTTGAATATGTTATTTCTTGACATAATCTATCATTTATTTCGAAACCTAATGAAACACCTTTGTGCTTGTCTGCATAATGACTCCAAAGAACCGGGTTATTCCAACTCTTTGAAAATGAAACAAAGCTGCATGTGTTATTTAAATGCATTCTTGCAAATTCTAATTTGGGTCTTAATTCATGATTTGACAAATTAAAATTCAAGAACTCAAAAGGATCGTTCACGTCTAATATTGATGAGGTTTTCAATTTCCTATTGATAATGTCGTCTTTTGCGTGTTCTTCGGATAGGAAATGATAAAGGAGCATTGGATTTCCTAATTGTTTGAGGTCAAACAAGTATTAGTTGTCAAACACCACAGCCATTGCGTCATCATGCGGCATACTGGCAATTCATTCTTTACCACTTCGTCTTCGCTCCATCAGCAGGCACGATTCTTTGCTTCCCAAATCTACCTCTCCCACCACCCAATAATCAAGCCCTGCCCTTGCGAAATGGCCAAAACCCACTCTTACCCCAGCCCCATATACTTCACAAAATCCCGGGCATATCCTGTTGCGCCCTTGGTCCTATTCCCGAACCGTTCCGGATCAAGGCGGCAGAGATGGCCCAAGCCAACTCTGTCAAACACGTCCCGCACCCGTTGGTCGAGGGTAAGATCGGTTCTTACGAACATGCTCAGCTTGTCTATTTGCAAGAACTCCTTGTCCATCTTTCCCAGGCGAAGCTCATTGTCGAGCCTGTCGCCTTCGGGCGTGCCGGAGTTGGTGATGAACAGGAACGTTCTCACCACCGCGACCCCTTTAATATAAAAAAGGGCAGCGCGCAAACCGGCGGTGGCCTTTGGGGAAAAAGGGTTTCCCGGTGGAAAGTTGGCAGGCGGGCGAGCAAGGTTGTAATGGTGCAGTGGCGAGATAATCAGGAAATTAAAATGCGTCTGGGGGCTTCGCGTGGTGCGGCGTGGGTTTAAAATTAGGCAAATATCCAGAAGGCCAAAAAGGCAATGCACATTAATCTTACTCCCAAAGAACCGGGGCGCAGAGTAAACAAGTACCTAAAATTTGGAGCTCCAGGCAAATTCCGGTACTGTTTATATCCTATCTTGTCTTCTATTTGTGCCGCTCTTTTTGCAAAATGGGTCCACATATAGATTGCACTCTCCTCCATCATCCAAAACAAAATTGCTACGACAATTCCACCAATACAAATGAGATGTTGTAGGTTTAGAGATATTGGCGGGTCAGATTTGCATAGCAGTGTTATAAGACCCGCTGTGATTGCAACTAGGACGGTCATCTCAGCGAACTGCATATTGTGGTAGTGACGCAAGTTAGCGCTCACTTCTTTGTATTCTTCCTCCGGGTTATGCTTCTGATCATTGAAGGACCCCGAAGCAAGCTCCGTGGAATCCTTCCGTGCCTTTGGAAAAAGAAATACTCTTAATCGCTCGATAACATTGGAGCAAGCTTCGAGGTATGCGCTCGGGGTGGGTTTCATATTTTGATTCCTCTTATTCCTTACTTTTGTGGTTCCATTTTATGGCGTGCGGTTAACCTGCCGACGCGGAAAGCGCGACCAAAGGGACGTTTGGGACCCGCGGTCGGTCATGAATTGAACCGTTAGTTGGCAATCAAATGAGCTGTCTTGAGAATATCTTCAATCTATCCGAAACAACAACGACTCTAGACGTGGCAGAACATGGGCTTTTGAGGTATGAGCCGATGCGACCAATAGCGCACTTAAAAACGGCATTATCTGCATGTGCTAAGCTTGCAACAACCTTATTCAATTCTTCGCGGGAAGCAACGCTGCCATGCGCCAAATAGTTTCTTAGCTTCTTGAGAAAGATATAAAATTCTCTATCCTTTTGATTGAATGTAAATTTGCGGGCATGATGCCCAGTGAGAAACTCATTTGCCAGGTTAGTAAAATCTCTTGGTTCCGCTCTTGAGATATTAACGCCTTTGGGGTCTATGATTCCCATTATTGAATTCTGTGAAAGCTCATGAGAAAAAGTTAATGCAGTACTCTTAGCTATTTCGCTTCCAAACTTATCTTTGAGTGATTTCTCTACCCGCTCCTTAATACTTTCCATCATCTTCTTTGGGGATTTGGCAACATAAGCAATGATAACGTCGCTCAAATAGGCTTCCCAAATGGAAAGAAGAGTGAATGCCAGTTGCGAGGCAATCATACCATGCAAGAAATCCTCATTGGTCTTCTTGTCTATAGCCTTCAGAAGATCATTGTACGCACCAACATTGTGATCAATACTTGATTCAAATTGAGCCTGAATTTTGTCCCGATCAAGCATACAATCCTCACTAAAGATTAATGAGTGATTTCAGAATGGCGATTCGATCTTCTCGTTTTGATTTCTTATTTGCGCCTTCAATTACTGACTGATAATAGGATTTAGCGATACCCGACATATCATTGATATCTTTCTCAAGCTCCCTGTTGAGATGCAGCAATTGGGGCTTAATATGAGCCAAGTCAATAGTTTTCTTTTCTTTTGCGACAACATCAGAAACGACGGCAAATAGACTGTAGAAATCAGACTTCTTAACAAATCGGGTATTCTCGACTGTATTGGCTATTGTCTTTAGCGACTCCGTCGTCCTGGTAAATATTCCCACGTAATGAGTTCTTTTAGGAAACAACACGTCGTAATCGGCGTAGAATTTGTCTATTGTCTTTTGCTGTTCTTGCGGACCGTCAATTACAAGAATAAACAACTCACTGACAAACTCTATGTCTCGCATTCTTTGCCAGTCTCTTTTCGTGAACATATGGCTCGCATCCCAAAACTCAAGTTCTGAGAGTTCTTCTACAGTCTTAACAAATTCGCCAAAATATTGCGAGTGCCGCAATTCTTGTTGGTTTAGCTTTTCGACAACATAGTTTAAGCGACGAAAAAGCGCTCTAATCTGCTTTTCGTCCCATGCGCGGAGTTCTTGAACCGCGAGAGGAAAATTCCAAATTGTGTCCTGCATGTCTTCCGGCAGTTTTGAATATGTCTTTCCTATATGTGGCTTGTATGTTTCTGAAACCGGATAGGAATTTGCGGTTGTCTGGACAAAAGCATATTCATCTTTCATAAATTCGATAATTGCTCTTAGCCTTTGTTGACCGTCAACAACTTCGTATATTGTCTTTCGGTCAGGACCTTTTCCCTTTGAAAAAATGTTCAAATAGACTTGTGGCAGGGGACATCCGGAAATAATGCTATCTATCAGAAAACATTTTTGTCCTAGTGACCATAATGGATTTCTTTGATATTTGGGGCTTAGATCCAGGGTCCCCTTTTCGTATTCGCCATAAAACCAACTCAAAGCCTGCGTATTTGGTTTGGGAAGTTCATGCATCGTGGTGCCTCCATTAATGATCGGAATAATAGTTCGATTATGTTTTAGGCAACAAACCGTTTTCTACTTTGTGTTATCCGCTATTATTTCTTGCGGCTTTTTGAAGTCTAGCCACAGCCTGTACAAAGGAACGGGGTTGCCATCTTTTATCTTTCCGTCCTTATCAACAGGAAAAACATAACAAGCGACATTCTCGTCTTTGTAATTGTATTCGTTAATCGCCTTTCTTTTTTCCTCCGGATCAATTGTATAAAAATGGTCGTGTACTTTTCTTTGTAAAACATCAATGTAATCTTCAAGCTTCTTAATTCTTTCCCTTAATTTGTCCGTTCTGATATGAATTAATCCCAAAACAGCGCTCAATGCAATAATTCCCCTTATCAATGACGGCATGTCAATTTTATGTATTGCGGTTACAAAATCATTTGGTTGAAAAAACATGATAAGGAGACCACCAAGAACCAAGTGCTCCGACCATCGAATTATTGTCTTCATATTATCGCCCCTCTAACAGGTACTGGTAATCAACTGCCATAACACATCATGCCATTCGCCTTCATAATTCCGATTCGCTATTCTCCTCAAATCTACCTCTCCCACCGCCCAAAATCAAGCTCCACCCTTGCGAAATGACCAAATGCATTCCCAGTCCCGTAACTCCCCCTTTCCAAGGGGGAAGCGGCCCTTTGGGCCGCGGGGGTTGTGATAAAAAGCATTTTCCTTGCCGGGTTTTAGGGCCGGCGAGGCCCTACCAGCATTAATTCATTCTCTTTCCCTATTTGCTTGGCGTTCTCTAATTGTGCCAGTCGGCCCTTCCTGCATTAAATTATGTCTTGTATTGTCAGTTAGGCCTTGGAATGAGTAGGCGGCCCTTCCAGCATTAGATTATGTCTTCTCTTGTTGATTTGCATTTGCCCGCGTCTACTCCTGTAGTGCCGTATGCAGTTGTAGTCGTGGTGCTTCGCTACGTTCGCAATGGCAAGACGCGTTTTTAAGTATTTAGAGGTACCCTCTAATCTGTATTAATCTGCGGCTTGGTTTCCCCGGTTGCATTTTCAAAGAGGGCGCTTATCCGGAAATTATGCGGCGGAGGAATGCGGGGACTTTTTTGATTCTCGAAGTTGCAGTAAAGCCTTCTCACCATTTTCTCTGAAATATTTCAACAATTCCCTGTGCGACATGTCTTTTGTTGCTTCGTATTGTTTATCGCGGATTTTCCGCACCATCTCAACGGCATTAATCTTTTCCATACGTCGTTATCTCCCTTGGGGAATGGATTGCGATTTGATGATATCCGAATTCAAGGTTAACGGCATTGAATTTTATGATCTTTTCATGACGGACGATATGCCTGAAATTCCAGCTCGCAACGATATCCACGCCGTAAACGGTGGCGAGGGCAATATGCAACATATCGTTCCGAAATTTTTGCGTTAGGATCTCATGCCCCACATAGGCGTCCATGAGCGTCAATCCTTCGTCGGACACGGAAAGAACTTCGGGATCGCAGAGATTCAGGAATTCGCCAAACTTTTGTTGCACGACAAGAGGCGCCCCGGCATCAATCTCCAAGGCCACAATTTCAGACGTCGCCGCGCGGAACAATCCATTTTCTATATCGCTCAGTAAACCAACGGACCACTCGGAGAATTCCTGTTCAAAGCACCCGCCAAAGACCGATGTATCCAAGTAGATCCGTTGCAGTTTCATGTGCTCCCCACCCAGTAATATCGTATTTTGCGGACGTGGCAGTGCTGTTTTTCTGCCAATGACCATTTCTACTATTTGCAAATCCCTATCGGGCGGGAACGATTCTTCTAGCCTTCACCCCTAACCTGGCAATTCCCCACATATTCCGCCAGAATATCCCTGTACGCCGCGATTTCTTCCTCTGAAATCTGGTCTTTTTCCATCATTGCCGGATCGAGCAGCTTTCCCTTCTTCTTCATCGGCTGCAAAAACGCCTTTTTCACTCCATTGACAAGCTCTCCTATTTCCCGGATTATCTCTCTGTCCACTATCCCCGGCGCCACGGTGATGCGGATTTCGGCCGACTCGCCCATGGTCCGGACGATCTCCACGGAGCTTGCGATTCGGCGCTCCGTGTCTGCATACGGGCAAGAAAGAAGTTGTTGGTACAACCGCGGCGCCGTCTTGACATCGAGGGCGAGATAGTCGGGACCGATCGCCCGGATCACCTCGGGCAGCAGTCCGTTTGTGTCAAGCTTTGCGCGATACCCGAGTTCCTTGATTTCGGGGACGGCCTGGGCGAGGCAGGCGTGGAGCGTGGGCTCGCCGCCCGACAGCACCACGCCCTCGATGAGTCCCTTGCGTTTTTCGAGAAAGGCGGCTATTTCGCCGGGCGGCACGAGCGCCGGCGTCGTTGCGCGAACAATGTCGGGATTGTGACAATAAGGGCAGGCGAGGTTGCATCCGGAAAAAAAGAGGACGGTTGATACCGTCCCCGGAAAATCGATAAATGAGTTCTTCTGCCAGCCCGCTACGCCGGTGATGCTGTTTCGCATGCGACAACTTTCTTCCGCGGCCGGACGGGCGCGTCGGCCGTTTCCTGCGTCACCTTGAAGATCTTTCTGTCGCGGTATTCCGACTTCTTTCCGAGGTTCCAGTTCTGCACGGGCCGGTAGTAGCCCACGATACGCGAATACACCTCGGTTTCCTCGCCGCAGCTCGGGCAGGCGAACTGCTCGCCCTTGAGGTACCCGTGGTTGTGGCATACCGAAAAGGTGGGCGTGATGGTGAAATAGGGTATTTCGTAGTTCGAGGCGATCTTCTTTACCAGCCGCTTGCAGGTTTCCGCATCGTCAATCGATTCCCCGATAAACGCATGAAACACGGTGCCGCCGGTGTACAGGCGCTGGATGTCGTTCTGCATGTCGAGCGCCTCGAAGACGTCGTCGGTGGTGTTCACCGGCAGCGCGGTCGAATTGGTGTAATACGGGCTGTCGCTGCCCGGAATGATCATGCGCGAGAACTTCTGCCGGTCTATTTTGGCAAGACGGTAGCTGGTGCCCTCGCCCGGCGTTGCTTCCAGGTTGTACAGGTGCCCGGTCTCCTCCTGGAACAGAACGAGTTTTTCGCGCATGTGAATGAGCACTTCCTTGGCGAATTCCCGCGCCTCGGGGTGCGTGAGGTCTTTGCCCAAAAAATTGAGCGTCGATTCGTTCATGCCGATGAGGCCGATGGTGGAGAAGTGGTTGTTCCAGTGGCGGAGGTACCGCTGCGTGTAGGGGAAAAGTCCCTGATCCATGAGACGCGTGATAACCCGGCGCTTGATCTCCAGGCTGTCGCGCGCGACGCACATGAAGTGATCGAGCTGGGAGAAATAATCCTCCTTGGATGACGACAGGTACCCGATACGCGGCAGGTTGAGCGTCACCACGCCGATGGAGCCGGTGAATTCGTCGGACCCGAACAGGCCTCCCCCGCGGTTGCGGAGTTCCCTTTTGTCGAGCTGCAGCCTGCAGCACATGGAGCGCACGTCGGTGGGATTGAGGCTCGAATTGATGAAATTCTGGAAATACGGCGTGC
>Ga0182027_10004842_pt1 | contig 20659 bp, 18 predicted proteins | sample 712E1DmetaG_FD_121300 | JGI IMG/M metagenome (GOLD analysis project Ga0182027, IMG submission 121300) | Permafrost microbial communities from Stordalen Mire, Sweden - 712E1D metaG (Illumina Assembly) | ecosystem: Environmental > Terrestrial > Soil > Wetlands > Permafrost | place: Sweden...
GCCGAGATAGCTCAGTTGGTAGAGCACGCGACTGAAAATCGCGGTGTCCACAGTTCAATTCTGTGTCTCGGCACTCTCGGTCAGGAAGAAGACCGAATGCGGGCGTAGTACAGCGGTAGTACGTCTCCTTGCCAAGGAGAAGGTCGTGGGTTCGAATCCCATCGCCCGCTCAGGATGAGGATTGCCAACCAGCAATCCTCATTTTATAATTGGACAAAATGGCGTCGTGGCCAAGTGGTAAGGCAAGGGTCTGCAAAACCCTCATCACGGGTCCGAATCCCGTCGACGCCTCTAATGATTTTAGATTGACGATTGCGCCGCGAGGCGCATTTTGTTTTTATGATTTAAACACAAAGGACACAAAGGTTTTAAATCTTTTCCTTCGTGACTTTTCGTGACCTTTGTGGTTAAGCAGGTTCCTTATTTCACTCTGACAAACTTTCGTTTGCCTGCTTGCAACACTCCCGAATGTGGAAACGGAACATCGCCGCGCTCAAGTGTTTCTCCATCGAGACGAACGCCTTTTTGCTCGATCAATCTTCTTGCCTCACTTTTGCTGGGCGCCAACTTGGCGCCCAATAAAACATCTACTACTGTCGCTCCGGTTGGTAATTTGAACTCCGGCATTTCATCAGGCGCTTCATGTTCCTGAAAAACGCGCTTGAATTGCCTTTCCGCTTCTTCCGCAGCAGACTTGCCATAAAAAATCTCGACGATTTCGCGCGCTAATTCCATCTTGACATCACGCGGATGGCGCGAATTGTTTTTCAGCGCCGATTCAACTTCCCGAATTTGAGCCGGAGCATAACGCGTGGCTAACTTGAAGTAAATCGGCATCACATTATCAGGCAAGCTCATCACTTTGCCATACATATCTTCGGGCGTCGCATGAATCGGAATGTGGTTACCCAACGATTTGGACATGCGCACCACACCATCCGTGCCGGGCAGGATGCTCACCAGGATTCCGATCTGGGGCCGCTGGCCATACAGTTCCTGTAATTTGCGTCCGGCGGTAATGATGTTGAACAACTGGTCACTGCCGCCCACTTGAACATCCGTATTCATGGCGACCGCGTCATAACCTTGCATCAAGGCATAAAATGTTTCATGCAAATACACCGGATCGCCTTTTTCCCAACGCAGCTTGAAATTTTCGCGCGAGATAAATTGTTGGATGGTAAATGCTGAACCGAGTTTAATCATATCGGCCAGTTTCAAATCCAACAGCCATTCATGATTGAAGCGTATCTTTGTTTTCTCGCGGTCAAGAATCGTGAAAGCCTGCTCCGCATACGTTCGTGCATTATGCTCGGTCTCTTCCTTTGACAATACCGCGCGCAACTTATCCTTATCCGATGGATCGCCGACCATGCTTGTGCCTGTTCCAATCAAAAACGTTACCTCATGACCTAAATCCTGAAACTGGCGCAGTTTGCGCATCGTGATGGTATGCCCCAAATGCAAATCGGATGTGCGCGGGTCATAGCCGCAATAGACGCGCAAAGGCCGTCCCTCTTTTTGCGCTTCCACCAAGCGCGCTCGCAATTCAGCGGTCATGGCTTTTTTCAAATCTTCATCGCCGTAATCCGTGCCCTGCATCAAAAGTTCAACCTGCTCATCAATGTTCATCGAAGCCTCCTCAAGATAAAACAAAAACGCGCCCGCGAGGGCGCGCAATTATTCCCTCACAATGTTCTATGCGCGGGAATAATAATATCTGAAAACCAAAATTGAATTCATCGCTGCCATTATACCAACTTATTGACCCAGATTGACGGCGAACTTCCACGGACCTTTGACGGTATAAAACTCGTCGCTGAAAACGATTTTCTCCGCGTCACCTTCCGACATGGAAGCGGGCTTGCTTACGATTTCCATGTTCATCACCCCATTGGCATTTGCCTTGCAATCCAACGTGATGGCAATCCCACGTTTGTTGAGCGCCTGCTGAATCTTCGGCATATACAACGAACAATATTCATCCGGCGTTGGATAGGCGCCGATGGATTCGATCACAAGCGACGCCGAAGATAAATCGGCATCGGGTGGAACGTAAAAGCTGATCTGGTCACAGCGCTTCCCCGGCTGTCCGTTCGCCGCGTCCTGCGTACTCAACAACGATGCGCTGAAGTCCGTGATGGATTGGTCGCTGTAATCAAAGTGCGCGTTCCAAATCGTCCAATTGGACGCGTCTGGCAAAGTAAAACAAACATCGGCATAGACCGTTTTCCCGTCGCGCCAGGCGCGTGAAAGATTGAAATTAAATCCGCCCACGTTTTGATTGGAAGCAGGCTGGGAGGCTTGCACAGTTGGATAGGAAATGGCATTTATGGTTGGAAGAAATACTTGCGGCGATTGATTCGTTCCACAAGCGGACATAATCGTCGCAAGAAAAACCAAAATTGGAATTAACTTTTTCATTCGTAATCTCCTAATCAAACAAATCCGCAAATGCATCTTCAATGGATGAAAGCCAAAATCGATAACTCAATTCAAAGAAATGATCCGCCAATAATACTTCATACAATCATGTCCATTGCGTGGCTATTTCTTGTTAGTTTACTGATTTATGCAAGAAGCAGTATAATCAATTTCAACTAAAGGATTTTATGCAAGAGCCTGTTTTAGTGCTCAACGCAAACTTTGAGCCGATCAATGTTTGTACAACGCGACGAGCCATCGGATTGATGCTGGGGGGCAAAGCGGCGATGGTGGCGAACGGCCGCGGGTACATTCGGACAGTCAAAGAATTGATCCCACGGCCATCGGTGATTCGATTGGACACGCAGATTCATCGTCCGCGCCCGCGCATCAAACTGACGCGCCGCGAAGTCTTTCGCCGTGACAATTATACCTGCCAGTATTGCGGCCGGCGCGATGGAGGCCTGACGGTAGATCATGTGATCCCCAGACATTTGGGCGGCCCGCACACATGGACCAATGTGGTGGCGGCCTGCCCTTCCTGCAATCATCACAAAGGCGGGCGTCGGCTCGAAGAGGCGCATATGAATCTTTTCCACGCTCCAAAAGAGCCGCCTGCCAATGCCGCTTATATCTTCGGACGGCATTTGGCTGAGAACGAAGAATGGGCGCAGTATATCAAAGGCTGGTAGTCCAAATCACCATCAAATAAGACGGCGCGGACTTTCGCGCTGTTTTATTTGATACGCAAAACCCAATCCTTAATCAAAATCCAATACCATAAAATCTTCCGCCAACGCAACTTCGCCCTGATAACGTTGATGGGCTTCAGCGATCAAGTCTCCATTCGCGTATTTGCCTGTCGGATAATGGATCAAATATAATTTCCCGACCTCGGCTTGATTGGCAACCTCTCCGGCCTGCGCGGCAGATGAATGTCCGCGCGAGGCGCCGGCCGATTCGTGAATCAAAATGTCGGCGCCTTCGGCCAGGCGAATCACTTGCGCGCATGGCTCGGTATCGCAGGAATATGCCATGGTTTTGTTGGTGTGATTAAATTCGAAGCGCAGTCCAATCGTCGGCAAAAGATGACGAACGGGTGAAGCAAAGATTCGAAAATCAGGAGAATCAATGACCAGGGTCATCTCCTGCATAGGCAGGCGATAAAACGCAACAGGGAAGAAATCGGGCCAATCGGCCCAGCCAAAAAATCCCATTAAACTTTCAACGCGGTCGAGTGTATAGTGCAGGCCATAGATGTTGATCGGTTTGCGGCGGCCCATCAGCCACATGTCCATGAGCAGAAGCGGCAGGCCGGAAACATGATCGGGATGGAAATGCGTCACAATCAAATCCGTTAAATCGTTAAAGTCAAGGCCCGCTTTTTCCAATCGCAGAATCGGGTTGCTGACGCAGTCCACCATCACCATGCGCTCCTCACCAATGACAACCATATGCGTATTCTCATGGTCGGTGGTTGGGATGGCATTGGACGAACCGAGGATGATCACTTTGGGCATAAGGCACCTATTGTTTAAGCGCCGCGGCCAGAATCACCGGTGTGACATACGCCTCGACCACCGCCGCGACCGCCAGTAAGGGAATCACCAAACCGATAAAAACTTTGGCCCAATCCGCCAATAACTCAAGCGCCATCTGTCCCATGGATTTTCCCAACTGCGGCGTAACCAGCACCGCGCCGATCCGCAAAACAATCGCGGTGGAAATCATCAGAGCCGGGATTTCGAAGATGCCGTGCGGAAGCAAACCTGCCACAAAGATCAACGTGGGAGAATATCCCATCAGCTTGACGATGCCCAGCACGCCGCCCACCAAGCCGATATTCAACAGAAAAGCCAGCACACCCAGCACGCTGAAAGAAATGATGCCGCCCAAAAAGACAAAGAGAGTGGCACGTACATTGTTCGCAAAAATAAATAGCGCCGATAAATGCTGTCCTGCTTGCGCGATGCCGGCAGATTGACCGACGTTTTTCGCGATCTCGGATATATCTTTGGCGGTTGCATGCGGCAATAACCTCGGAACGTTAACAGTTGCCCATTGGTAGCTCGCCAGATAGCCGACCACCGCAAAGACAGCGATGAACACCAAAGGCACAGCCAATTGCCGCATCGCTCTGCCAATCTCCAAGCGGTACCAGCTTCCCAATGTCTTTGCTTCGCCCTTGAATTTACCCCAGAAAGTTTTCCACATCCAGCGCAGATTCAGGGTATCGAATTCGCGCCCGAGCAAATATTCGCGCTGAAAATGCGCGATGCCCACGCGGATCAGCAGGGACGCCATGATGATCACCGCGACAACGGCCAGCCACAAAACCTGATCGTTGCCCCAGAATAACAACGCGCTCTCGCCCTGCATCAAAATCGCAACCGGCACCACGATGAACGAAGCCAGCAAATTGGCGGCCCGCACGGTTGTGGACTGCACCGAAATCACAATGGCCGCGCTGACCATCAGAATCGCGTGGGCGGTTGTCAGCATAAACAACTGCACAAAGACATATGCGTCGGGCATATGAAGATGCTGGCGGGAAACAATGATCACATAAAAGATAATGGATGTATAGCCCGCAACCAGCGGCGTAAAGATTCCCACCAGGAGTTTGCCGAAATATAAATGACGGTTTTCCAATGGCGAACTCAGCAGGGGTTCGATGGTGCCGCGTTCCTTTTCGCCTACAAATGATTCCAGCGCCACCACCAGCGAAATCGTGATCGGAAAGAAGCCGATGATCAGGATCGAAAACGGAACCAACCGATCCACGATCAGGTTTGCGCCGTATTGATTGATAAAAGCCACTGCATTCCTCGCCACCTCATTCATCAACAAAGGAAATGCCAGCGTTAAAATAATCAGTGGCGTCATAATGCGCCAATCGCGGAATTGATCGCGCAATTCGCGGCGCGCCACCAGCCAAACCATTTGTAGATCGTCACGCATGGATCATCTCCGCGTGCGAAGCCTGCGCATCAGCCATCACTTTGAGATAGACCTCTTCCAGACTGCGCGGCACTTCCTGAAACGCCATCAGCGGTGCGTGCTTGGACATGAGTTCATTCATGAGGAGTGGATTCGCTTCAGGCGGGCGCTCCACTCGAAATCGCAGTGAAGATGCGCTCTGTTCGACCAGCATCACACCGGCTGGCAGATTCAATTTTTCTCCATTCCAATTTGAAGAAAACCGCGCTTCATATTCGGAGATGCCCAGCACTTTTTGTTTCAACTCTTCCAATGTGCCGATCATCAAAATCCGTCCCTTATAAATAATGGCGATCATATCGGCCAGCGTTTCCGCTTCGAAGAGATTGTGGGTGCAAATCACGATGGTTCGCTGCGACGATTTCAAGCGCGCGATTTCGTCTCGCACCAGCCGCGCCGATTCAGGATCCATGGCCGAAGTCGGTTCGTCGAGCAAAAGGACCGGAGGTTCGTGCATCAAGGCGCGTGCCAGCGCCAGTTTCTGCCTCATGCCTTTGGAATACTGACCAATGCGCTGCGACGATGCGCCTGCCAATCCAAAATAATCAAGCAGATAATCGCGCCGCGATTTACGCGTCTTTGAATTCAGACGATAAACCTGTCCAAAGAATTCGAGATATTCATCGCCGGTCATGCGCATGTATAAACCGTGTTGTTCGGTCAGCACACCGACCGAGGCGCGCACTTCGGCGCCATGCGTGACGACATCATAACCGGCGACGCGCGCCCAGCCGCGCGTCGGCATCAGCAGAGAATTCAACATGCGAACCGTGGTGGTTTTGCCTGCGCCATTTTGTCCAAGCAAAGCCAGGATTTGTCCCGGATTAACGGAAAGCGTCACACCATCCACCGCCCAAAAATCATTGAACTGCTTGCTCAAATCATTAGTTTCAATCATGGTTCGTCCAGCATAAAAGAAATGGAGGACGGTGTCAATGAGACAACAGTCCTCCAAACAATTTTGTCAGCAAATATCCGGCGTTCCTATTTTTTTGCCTTTGACGATGAGTCAACAGAGGATTTTTTACGAGGCGTGGAAGGAGAGCGCGACGTTGATTTCTTCGCCGCCGACCCGGACTTTTTAGCGGCTACCGCTGAAGAAGATTTTCTCGCGGGCTTTTTTTCTTCAACCGGCTCTTCCTTCTCAACAACCAACGATGTATCGCTTTGAGCTTCCGCTGACGTAGATGTCATCGTTGGACGATGGCGCCAGATCAACGCGACCGCGGCGAGAATAGCCACTACCCCAACCAGAATCTGATTCGGGTCAATACCTCCGATCAGCGGGTAATCCACCCGGAGAAATTCAAGGAAGAAGCGAATCGTTGGATAGAAGATCAGATAAACGAGGAAAATGTCGCCTTGTTTGAGTTTGTTGGAATAACGGCGCGTGAGCCATACCAACAAAAACATATTCGCCAAATTCAAAATCGACTCATAGAGGAACAACGGATGAAAGCGCGTCACATCCAGCGGATACTTGGTCAGATCGGTGTAGGGCGCGACACGCGCGGCTGCATCGGTGATTTTGATGCCCCACGGCAAAGTGGTCGGGGAGCCATATAATTCCTGGTTGAAGAAGTTTCCCCAGCGTCCAATCGCCTGGCCCAAAGCAAGCCCCGGCGCGGCAATATCTGTCCATTCAACAAAGCTGATGGTTTTATATTGGCGAACATACAAATACAACGCGATCAAGCCGCCGATAATCGAGCCGGGGATTCCCAGGCCGCCCTTCCAAACTTCGATGGCGTCAAGCGGATGGGTTAGATAATAATAGGTCGTCAATCCCGAGGCCGGTGTGGGAGTAAATATATGCCATAGCCGCGCACCAATCACGCCGCCGATGATGAGATAGATTAATAAATCCCAAATCATCTCCGGGTCATGACCGCGGCGCTTTAATTCAACGGAAGCAAGCCATGCGCCCGCGACCGCGCCGAGCATCAGGATAATGCCGTAATAATGCAAGATATATTCGCCGCCAAAGAAACAAAAATGGAAGCCGTCGAACTGGAAAAAATTGAAGGCGAGAGTGCCACAATGAACCGACATATCTATTCTCCTTTATGAAGTTGAGTCCGCATTCTATCATGCGCCTGAGCGCGCACGACCCAAATGCGCTGAAGGGCTGTGAAGTTGGCAAGTATGGCGATGATCCACACACCGATGACCGGGATATTGAATAACAGCGACGGACCCAAGACGAAATACCGTTCCGCGCGCGTCAGCAGGCCTTCTCTGGCGCTGAAGCTTTGCGCCTCGGCGCGCGCCTTGACGTATGAAACCAGGATCGAACCCGCTGCCGCAACGAAAGTAACTACCACCGCGATGTGCTGACTGGTCATCGCAAAATGATAGAGCAGCGCGCCGAGGATGATCAATTCCGAATAACGGTCGCTGACCGAGTCCACGAACGCGCCCCAGTCGCTTGCTTCGCCGCGCAGACGCGCCATGCTGCCGTCCAACGCGTCAATCGGCCAGACAATCAGCACGATGGCGCCGCCGATCATGATCTGTCCTCGCGCGATAAAGAATGCCGCCACGATGTTGCCGGCAACGCCAATCAGAGTCACTGAATTAGGCGTCAATCCAATTCGATTCAAGAATCCGGCAACGGGATCCAGGAACCACTTAAAGCCCAAACGCAAAAAATCCGTGAAAGTCTTTTTCAATCAAACCTCGCAGGCAAGACTGCCTAATGATACTCGAAATTTAAACTTGATGCTGGCAAAATAATTACTCCTCTTGTTCCTCTTCAAACGGCATGACATCCCGCTCCCGCCCGCCGCCCTGTCCCGGACCAACCACGCCCATCTCTTCGAGCTGATCCAGCAGGCGCGCGGCGCGCGGATAACCGATCCGCAGGCGGCGCTGAAGAAGAGAAGCGGACGCGCGTTGGGTGCCGCGCACAATCGAAATAGCTTGGTCGATCAGCCCTTCATCTTCATTCTCATCAGGCTCGCTCAATAATTTTTCCCAAGGCGGCGCGCTTTCGTTTTTCATCTGGCTGTTCTTCTGCCAATAATCAATAATGCGCTCGATCTCCATATCGGTAATCATCACGCCTTGTGCGCGGATGGGGTTACCGACCTCGGGATTCTGGAACAGCATATCGCCGCGGCCAAGCAAAGTTTCTGCGCCAGTGGTATCGAGGATCACGCGCGAGTCGATGCCGGATGCAACGGAAAACGCCAGACGGGCCGGAAAATTTGCTTTAATGAGACCCGTCACCACGTCGGTGGAAGGACGCTGTGTGGCAACGATCAAATGGATTCCTGTGGCGCGCGCCATCTGCGCCAGACGAACCAGATTATGTTCGGTCTGGTCCGGTGCGGACATCATCAAATCAGCCAGCTCGTCAATCAACACCACAATACGCGGCAAAGTCTCGCCATCTGCTTTGCGAAGTTGTTTTTTATTATATCCATCCAAATCACGCACATGCGCCGCTTCGAGCAGACGATAGCGATGTTCCATCTCGAGCACCACCCAGCGCAACACGCCCATGATCCGATCAATGTTGGTTTCGACTTTTCCCAAAAGATGGGCGAGGCCATTGAAGCGCAGCAGCTCGACCATCTTCGAATCAACCATCACCATCCGCAAATCTTCGGGCGTGTTATTCATTGCGAAACACGCCGCCAGCGATGTGATGCACACTGATTTCCCGGAGCCGGTCGCGCCCGCGATCAACAAATGCGGCATCCGTGAAAGATCAGCAACAAGCGGACTGCCCGACACATCGCGGCCGAGCGCCATGGCCAGCGGCACGCCGACTTTATGAAATGCTCCGCTTTCCAAAATGGGACGCAAACGCACCACCGTCGAAGTGGAGTTCGGCACTTCAATGCCCACATAATTTTTACCCGGCACCGGAGCTTCGATGCGCAATCGTTCAGCGGATAACGCCAATGTTAAATCTTTTTCCAACGCGGCGATCTGCGCCACGCGCACCTTCATTTGTTGGGCTTCATCGTCATCGCTCACGCCCTGCCTTTTTATGTAACCGGGTTGCACCGCAAACTGCGTCACCGAAGGGCCCATGCGATAACCGATCACCGTTGCGGGAATGCCGAACTCCGAAAGCGTCTTCATGATCATGCCCGCAGTCTGATTGATCGTCCTCTCATCATCACGCGCGGCCTGTTCGGTTATCAGGATATTCAGCGGCGGCAAGCCTTCTTCGCGCGGAACAGGCTTGGCCGGCTTCTCGCTTTTCTTTTCGTCGGCCTTCAACGATGGCTGAAATTCGGGCGGAAGTTGAGCCGGCTTTTTCTTTTTGGGCGCAGACTTTGCAGGCTGTTCTTCTTTCGGAGATTCGTTAACCGCTTCTTTTTGAACTGACGGCGGCGGAGGCGCTACAGGCTCACCTGCTAACTTCAAGAGCCACACTTCGAAAATAGCCCATACGCCAAATCCAGTGATAACTGTCAAAAGCCATAGAATGCATATCATCAACGCTCCCCAAACAGCGCCTGCGTACCTATCAAGCAAATAAGCAATGCTCCAGCCCAGACGTCCGCCATCCAACCCCGCTTCCGCGCGGACGATGGAATCGTTTCCGATAACGGCGAGCAAACCCAAAGTCAAGAGCGATGCGAGTTCCAAAGAAAGGATTCGAATCAAGCCGAGCGGTTTTCCATCGCGGCGAAAGAGAACCAATCCGCCGTATCCAATTGCAAGAATAATAATATAACTTCCCCAGCCAAACCATTTTGAAAGAAACTCCGACCAGGGAGTCAATAGAATGCCGCTGGTTAGATTCCACAGCGCAAGCAATGACATCAGCGCAATGGCAATCAACAAAACGCCCGCCACATCGCGCAGGTAACGCCCAAAGTGCAAATTGAAATGCTCGAAGCGATCCAGCCAATCGTTGGATTGGGATTGCTGCGGATCGTCCCGTTCAGAGTTGGTCGGCATCGAATAAAGTTGCTACGCGTTCAGGCGCAGGCTTAAGCCCATGCGTTGATGAGCGGCATCCACATGCAAAATGCGAACCTGCACCGGCTGGCCTACAGACAAAACATCCTTGACGTTTATTCCTTCCTCCAGCAGCATTTCAGAAGCATGAATCAGTCCCTCCACGCCAAGGTCAAGCCGAGCAAACGCGCCATAAGAGAGAACGCTGGTGATCACGGCGGGCAAAACCTGTCCCACCGAAAAATCGGTTGCAACTTTTTCCCATGGATTGGGCAGCAAACGCTTGAGGCTGAGAGCCACGCGGCAGCGTTCCGACGAAAGGTCGAGCACCTGCACATCAATCGGTTGTCCCATTTGCACGATCTGGTTTGGATGCGTGACACGTCCCCACGAAAGCTCCGAGATATGAATTAAACCTTCGACGCCGCCGAGGTCAACGAACACGCCGAAATCCGTAACGTTGGTGACGGTGCCTCGAACGCGTTCGCCTGCATGCAAAGAGTGAAATAGTTCAGAACGCCTGCCGGGTTCGGCCAGCGCGGCGCGCTCGGAGAGAACAATACGGCCATCCTCAGGAACGCATTCGATCACTTTGAGGCTAAGCGTCCGGCCAATATATGCATTCAAAAACTTTTCGCGATCCAGCGCATCATTGCGCCCTGCCATTTCAACCAGGTGGGAGAATGGAACAAAGCCATATAAACCTTCGCCTTCGACCAACAACCCACCGCGATTGCTTCCAGTCACTTTCAGCGACACGATTTGATCATGGCGATAAAGTTCCTGAACCTGCGACCAATCGGGCTGCGCCTTGCTCGGCTCCTCCGATTTCTTTTCATTGCGGATCGGAGCATGGCTCGATGGTCGAGGCGATGAAGATGGCGCGTGGCGCTCATCTTCCGCCAACACCGATTCCCACCAGCCATCATCCATAACTGGTGCCGGGCCTTCATAAGTGTTTTTATGATTCGTCATACCTGCCTGCCCTTCCTCATTTCATTTCGTTTGAGATTCCATTGCCAAGATAGCCTTGGCAACTGCTTCCACTGCAATGCGCTGTTTGCGATACAAATCCGCCTCCGACATCGCCAGACGTTCCGCCACCTCGCGAACTTTTCGTCCCTCGATGAATTTCATTTCAAGGATATTATATAGAATCCATTCCGTGGTAAATCTTCGTTCCCCCTCCGGCCGGATTTGATCCACCGCCCTGCGAAGCAGCGCGCGTAACGCATTCGCCGGGTTGTCATCGTGTTCACGCGCCAATTCTTGAACAACCTGCAATCGCATGAGCGGGCTGTTGGTCAACTTTGGACCGCCCCAATAATGGGTCAGCGCGTCCTTGACCCAATTCGCCAGGTCCGCTTCGGGAGGCAGGGATTGGTCGAGCATATTGACGCGGCTATCATATCGGCCAAACGCGCGCAAGCGCTGGAGCATATCCACGCGCGGCTGTAGGTCTTGAATGGAACGAAAAACCCGATGTTGCAACAAACGATCTTCCAACGCCGTCCCAGCGCGATCCGCCAAAAGCCAGAGCGCATCGCGCTGATCTTTTTCCATGGAGGAATGATCGTCGTGCCGGGCGACGCCCAATAATCCAAGCAGAGGCGGCGCCTCATCCAAATCCATGTTATCACGCTTGCGTTGATGCAAAGGCAGCATCCAGAATTTTCCCGACACAAATTCCCGATGTTCGTTTCCATCACCATTGCTGATTCTTTCCAATGCGTCAGAAAGACCATCATGCTCGATGAGATTCCGGTTGCCTGCCATCACAATGAGGGAAAGTTCGCTCTCATCCAACGCGGCAACGAAGGCCGCGGGAGATTGCATATGATCACGCACCGCGGCAAGAACCGCTTCAAGAAATTGCTGCAAGTCGCTTTGTGTGAGCAAACGTTCTTCCATGTTTTGCAATATCTGCAATTCAGAGCGGTCATGACCAAAGAAGAGGATACGTTCCAATACGGGATAAAACAAAGTAATGGCATGTTCAAAAAGCAGAACCGTTGCGACCATGGTCAAAGGAACAAAGGCCGAATATTCTGTTCCCATCAAAACCCCGGCGCGGCGGACAGTGGTCATCAAGCCCAAAGCCAATGAAGCGGTTACCGGCCCGCGGATGATCCATTTGAATAAGCGGCTCTTGATGACTCGATCCGGCCACGAGACGCCGAAGAAAGCCACTGCGTACGCCATCACAATTACCAACCCACCGACTAAAATATTAATGGTTACAGATCCAAGCCAAAACAATAACGGGAAGTGTGCCGCGAAAGAAGAACCATACAACAAGTATGGATATGAACCCAGCGCGGGCGCAGTCGCGCCGGCCATGAGATACAACATGCGGCGGCGTCCGGAACGCGTCAACATGCGGCGATAGGCGCGGACAAAATTCACGCCGGCCCAAATCATCACGGCGATATAGTAAACGGTAAAAACCTCGGACCAAAAAGTCAATTGAAAATGAGGGGCCGGCTGGCCGTCCGGTACGAGCGGGCCGAGTAAGTAGCCCGCCGCGAGCAAGAGAATAAAAATCGCCGAGACTACATACATCAATCGAATGGCGAATCTTCGGCGCCCGCGCGAAGGACGCCCGGCAGTTACCAGCACCGCGTCCGAAAGATGCAAATATGCAGCCGGCAGGAAAATGATTCCGAACCAGTGAAGGCGAAGGAGTAAATCGATCCCCCACACAGGCACATCCTTGCTCTGCAATGCGTCGGTAGTAAAGATCACCACCACGCACAAAAGAATAGTGGCAAAAGAACGCGCTACACGATCGCGTAAATTGAAAGATAATGAATAGAGAAATAGCGAAAAGGCCGTGATGGAAATTCCGGCTGTTAAAATTTGATTGATGACCTGTATCCCCGCCAGTAAATTGCTCATCCAACCGTTAAACATAAGGCCTTCCCAAAGCAAGACGCTCTATTTCAATGCCCTCGCAAAGAAAAGAGCCACATCTTGCGTTAAATAATAATGGTCATTATACCCGCAGAATTCATAACCATGTTTTTGCGCCAAACGGATCGCGGGTTGATTCTTGGACACCATTTCGAGGAATAACCGGCGATGACCTCGCGTCAAACTCCAATCCTGAGCGGCATTCAACAACGCGGTGGCCACGCCTCGACGCCTCCACTCGGGCGCAACGACAAGATCGGATGCCCAAGCTACGGAAGCCGGGCGGTCGGTCAGTGAAAGATAACCGATCGGTTCGCTTCCTGCCAACGCAGTGAACACCATTGATCTATGCGTCCATTCATCGGCAAGCGAGAAAGGATTATTCGGATAAGTAAGCGGGATGGGCCGCGGCAAGCGAACTTCGCGGAACATCGCGAGGATTTGGCCGCCATCCCGGCGCAATTCCAATTGCCAGACATATTCAGATGTAATGGAATGATCCATTCCCATCATGCGCGGAAGATCGCTGGCTACAGTCGGTCGGATTTGAATTTCAGGCATAATCTCCTTTTCATTCCAGAAACCAATTCAATGATTCGAAAGATAAAAATTGATTATGGGGCCGCCACGCGCAAGGGGATGATGCAGGGCGGTAAGGATTGTCCTTGCGTGTTGACAACCACCAGGCGCAATTGATAATCGCCCGGCGCGAGAGTGGTGGTATCCCATTGTCCAAGCGGACCATTGTCGACAGGCGTGCGGTTTGCGGCAATGGTAGCCCATGTATCCGTGTTGAGAGGCGCGACTTCATACTTATAAAATCCAAAATCCGGGATATCAACCGTGCCCGTCAAATCCACTGAGCCACTGATCTGGCTGCCGGCCTTGGGCGAAGTGATCATTAATTTATTGGACACGCAACCGCTGGTATTCCCGATGGTCGGAACGGGAAGAGGCGTCAACGCAATTTGAGTCGCAAGGTCAGCGGAGATCGTCCCGGTCGGCGTTGCAAGCACATCAATCGTCGGCGTGGAAATAAAAAAGGAGGCAGGCAGGCTGGGTATGAAGAAAGAGACAGTGATCAATTCTCCAAAAAACAGGAGCAGGATCAGAATAACAAAAGCCGCCGCCTGACTCATCCGATGCAATGCAAACTCACGCTCCAGAGTGTAAACCGACTCGCGCCATTCATTCCATGTTTTCAACAGCCATCGGAACGCAAACAATCCTCCGATAGCCAGCACAATATAAATCAGCATTTCGTATGTGCTGAGGAATTGATAAATTGCGGCCATATAACGCTTCTACAACTGGCGCAGAATCCCGCGGACCAACTTCTCTATCTTTGGCGTGATGAGCTTGCCAGCCTCCATCACTTCTTCGTGTGTGGTCACCATCGAGCCATCCAGATTTGCCTTGTTGCTGATTCCAGAAAGACCAAGAACACGCATCCCGCCATGACGAGCCACAATCACTTCAGGGACAGTGGACATTCCCACCGAGTCTGCTCCGGCAAGGCGCAGGAAACGCAGATCCGCAGGCGATTCGAATGACGGGCCGCTCAATCCGGCATAGATGCCTTCCTGCAATATGATGTTTTCTTTTCTGGCAACGCTCCGCGCTAAATCACAAAGCGCCCGATCATACGCCTGACTCATATCGGGAAACCGCGGCCCAATTTTATCAAGGTTCGGACCGATCAGCGGATTTTGTCCAGCTATGCCAATCAAGTTTAAGTTGTCTGTGATTAACATTACATCGCCCGGCGTAAAAGCGGGATTTACGCCGCCAGCAGCATTGGTCACAATGAGAATTTCAATTCCAAGCCGCTGCATCACGCGCACCGGCAGAGTTACCTGCGCCATGCTGTATCCTTCATAAAAATGAATCCGCCCCTGCATGACAAATACGGCTTGTCCTTCCAACTCACCAATAACAAGACGGCCCGCGTGCCCCATCACTGTTGAAACCGGAAAATGCGGCAGATCGCCGAACGGAATGATATCGGGCTTCTCAACGGAGTCCGCCAAACCGTTCAAGCCGGAGCCGAGAACAATCGAAACGCGCGGCCGATACGAGGTCCGCGCTTGAATCGTTTTAACAACTTCATCAATTTGTTCAAGAGAAAAATGGGCTATCATTAATTAAACCTATTCAAAAGTTTATGTCTTCGGAGCAGAGCCAGGGTCCCCTTCAAAGTTCTGCGCGCTTAATGATTATATCAGAAACCACAAAGTCTCTTATCAGCGTCATAATATTTCTCCAAGTTCAAAAGGTAGAAAAAAACGGCTTATTATGCTATGCTATGGCGAATCATGACAAGCCGTTCATCTCCTGTTACGCGTTGGCTTGGGCGTTTTGTTCGTCGCAGCAAAACCCCACTCAAAGAAGACTTTCATCCTTCTGCAGCTGAAATTCAGTCGGATCAGATTGCGATATTGAGTCGACAGGTGGAAATTGACAAACGCCGGATTGCACAACTTATTCTGCTCAATGAACTAAGCCAACAGTTGGAAACAAGGCTGGATCAGCCTGTGGCAGCCCAATTGGCAGTGAACACCCTCGAGCGCGCCATTGATTGTTCTTGCGTATGCCTTCTCATCCACGAACCGGAACGACACGAGTTTGTCGCTCTTGCTTCAGCCGGGCGATTGGCGAAGATGATTCCGCCCGGATACCGGCAGAGCGTAACGCGCGGGATGATCGGGCGGGCCACCCGCTTACGAAAAACGCAAATTTCCAACGACACGCGGCTGGACCCCGATTATTTCAGCCTTGCCAGCGAAAACAGTCTATCATCTCTCGTCGTTCCCATTATTCATAACGGCTATATCGAAGGCATCATCATCATAAATTCGGAAGTCACAGAAGCGTTTCATAGTACCGATGTGGCATTAACAGAAGCAGTAGCCGGCGAATCAGAGCGCGCTTGGGAACGGTCCAGTTATCATCAAAATCTAACCGAACTCATTCAAGCCGGGATTTCCCTGTCAACCATCATCGAGCCCCGGTCAGTGGTGCAGGAAATCGCCACCGTAACGCGACAGACTTTGCGAGCGCGCTTCGTTTACGTCACACTGCTCGATCAAGCAGGAAACTTTACTCAGCGAGGATTCTCCGGTTTCGCTCCAAAATTACAACACTGCCTTGAAAAAATGCCTCTGCATAACAGCTTGATTCAAACCACCTTGAATGCCTCACAAGCGATTCGAATCCGTGATATTCGCAAATACCCTGTTGAATCGTCAGAGATCGAAATTGATCAAAGCAATTTGCGAAGCCTGCTGGCTATTCCGATTCGTCTGCATCGCTTGAGCATTGGGTCCATTCTGGCATTTGGCAAACAAGATAAAATCTTTTTCACGGAAAACGATGAATCGCTGGCGTCCCTGCTATCGTCGCAGTCAGCGGCGGCTGTCGAAAGCACCTGGCTGTATCAGGAATTGCGAAGCACGCTGACAACGACGACCCAGTTATATCAAGTCAGTTTCGAGATACTCCGAACCGAAGACTTAAGCGAGGCCGTGAAGATTATTCTCGAAACAGCGCGCAAAGCCGCAAACGCCGATTCAGGCGGCCTGGTCTTGTTCGACCGTGATAAAAAGATCGAGATGGAATTTGGGATCGATGCGAACGGCGTATATAACGGCGCTTCCCACCCGTTCAACTTAATTGAACAGGCGATGAGCAGCGGATCAAGTATCTTTTCGTCGGATCAAACGGTTACGGAAGTTTGTTTTCCCATCCAGACTCACCTTCGCAAATATGGCGGCCTTTGGCTGAGATTATCGGAAAACCCGAATTATGATTCGCGCCACACTGCGGCATTACAACAGCTTGCCAATCAAATGGAACGCGCCATCCTGTTGATTGAGTCGCGGCGGCAGGCGAAGGAAATAGAATCTGCATATCAAGAATTGGAAACGACCTATGACCGCACATTAGCGGCGCTGACATCGGCTTTGGATGCACGCGACCGGGTGACGGAGGGCCATAGCACCCGTGTTAGCCAGCTGGCCGCAATCCTTGGAAAAGAAATGGCTCTGGATGGGCACCAACTCAAAGCGCTGGAACGCGGAGCGCTCCTGCACGACATTGGCAAAATAGGCATCAGCGATATCATCCTTCACAAACCCGGCCAACTTAACGATGCGGAATGGCAAACAATGCGTTTGCATCCCGATATTGGTGCGCACATTGTGGAAGATATTCCCTTCCTGCAGGATACCCTGCCCGTCATCCGGTATCACCAGGAACGTTGGGATGGCAGTGGTTATCCAATCGGCCTGCGAGGCGAGGACATACCGCTGGCGGCGCGCATCTTTGCGGTGGTTGACGCATTCGACGCATTGACTACCAAACGTCCATATCGGGAAAAGATATCGCCCGAGAAAGCGGTTTCCTATCTGCGCGAACAAGCCGGCATCCTGTTTGACCCGGAAGTGGTGTCCGCGTTCGAAAAGATTTTTACAGAAGGACGCACTGACATTCTTGGAGAATAAAGCAACTCCAAAAATTATTCAGGATTTAGATCTTTCTCTCAGCAACAAAGAAGTCCCGCCGGATTCTTATAGCGATCAATGGAATTGAAATATAGCGTTAGAAAAAAGCTGATTTGCTTTTTATTGCAGAACATCGCGAAAGGCCGCCACAGTTTTATCAACCGCTGCATCGTCAATCCAATAATGTGTGACGAGGCGGAAACGTCGCACTCCGGATGCGCTTACCAATATTCCACGGTCTTTCAATTGATCGGTAATTTCATCAGTGGACCTCGTAACTTTAGACGCCAGATCGAAGAAGACCATATTCGTCTGCGGCGAACCATCGAGAACGATTCCTCGGTTCTCACTCAGACCTTCAGCGAGATTGCGCGCCCGCGCGTGATCCTCGCCCAAACGTTTGGTCATCTTTTCCAAAGCGATAATTCCAGCCGCCGCCAATATCCCCGCCTGACGCATCCCGCCTCCGAGCATCTTGCGCAGGCGATGGGCGCGCTTGATAAACTCCTTATCACCGCATAACACCGAGCCAACCGGCGCGCATAATCCCTTGCTCAAACAAAATGTAACCGAGTCAACCGGTATCGTTAATTCTTTAACATTCACATTCAACGCCGCGGCGGCATTGAAGATGCGCGCGCCATCGAGATGAACTTTAAGATTATGATCGTGAGCAAAGTCCGCGATGCGACGCGTGGTTTCCGGAGTCTGCACCGTGCCGCCGCAATGATTGTGCGTATTCTCGAGGCAGACGAGCCGCGTGATCGGTTCGTGTTGATCGTCGGCTCGGATCGCCGCTTCGATGTCCGAGAGAAGAAGCGACCCATCCGGCTGATTCGCCAACTGGCATGAGTGAACTCCGCCCAATACCGAAATCCCGCCCGCTTCATGCAGATATGTATGATTCTCTTTGCCGAGAATCACTTCGTCGCCGCGCTGACAATGCGCAAGAATGCCAGCCAGATTTCCCATCGTCCCCGAAGGAACAAACAAAGCCGCTTCCTTGCCCATCCTATCCGCGGCCATCTCTTGCAAACGATTGACGGTTGGATCATCGCCATACACATCATCGCCGACTTCGGCTTTCGCCATCGCCTCGCGCATTTCAGGCGTGGGCTTGGTGACGGTGTCAGAACGAAGGTCAATGAATTCCATAGACTCTCCAAGTAAAAAGTAAAAAGCGAGAAGTAAGAAGTTTGAAGAAAATGCAATTAAGATTCATCATCCAAGATATATTCAATAGGAATTTCGCGAACGGAAAGCGTTGCTCCAGGCTCGTCTTCTCCGATTTTCTTCTTTTTCAACCATTCAATATAGCCATTCAACAATCGCCGAATCTCTTCGATTTGATCGCGAAAGGATTTGTACAATTCGGGTGAGCAGTAGTTGAGATCGCGAGCAACGATCAAGTGATTAAGGGTGTCATCAAGCGAGCCTCTGGCGTGATAACAAAAGCGCACATTATCCATATAATAATATCGCCCGGCTCCTTCCGCAATATTAGCGCTAACACTCTTTGCCGAACGCCGTATCTGATCGGCAAGAATATATTTTTCTTCCTTAGGAACAAGGGGCAACAGTTTCTGATGAACATCTAGGATTAACTGATGCGCCTTTTGCCAGGCCATCAATTTTTCAAAACTTTGTTCTGTCATCCATGATCCTCACTTTTTACCTCTTACTTCTTATTACTCATCTCTTTTCACTTTTCACTTCTCAACTTCTGAAGCACCACCATCAACTCTAGTGGCAATTCCGCTTCAAAGGTCCTCGGTTGATTTTCATTCGGCAAAATGATTTTGAGTTTTTGCGCGTGAAGAAAATGTCGGTTCAATACAAGACTTGATTTTTTTCTACCATAGATTTCATCGCCGACAATCGGGCAGCCCAACATCGCGCAATGCAAACGGATCTGATGCGTGCGTCCTGTGAGTGGATGAAATTCAAGCAAAGTATGTTCCGGAAAGGATTCAAGAGTCTTATATTCGCTGATCGCTGCGCGGCCTTTATTTTCCGAAACAATTGCCATCTTCTTGCGATGACTTGCATCGCGTCCAATCGCGGCTTCGACTCTGCCCGATGGCGTCGGCGGTTTCCCATCCACCAAAGCGATGTATGTCTTTTCCACTTTACGCAATCGAAATTGATCCTGCAACCAACGATGCGCTTTATCATTCTTTGCCAGCATAATCAAACCCGATGTTTGTTTGTCCAAACGATGCACCACACCGGGACGTTCTTCGCCGCCAATGCCTTCGATATCGGGATCATACCCAAGCACGGCATGAACCAGCGTTCCAGAATCATGTCCGGCAGCAGGATGAACCACCATGCCTGCAGGTTTGTTGACCACAATCACATCATCGTTTTCAAAGACAATATCAAGCGGAATATTTTCACCGACCAAATCTGTCGGCACGGAGGGCGGGATACGAACTTCGATCACGGAATCATGTTCCAGCATCTGCCCGGACTTTTTAGCGGGCGCGCCGTCAACCTTAACGAATCCATCCTTGATCAATGCCTGCAAACGCGCGCGCGAATAATCAGGCAGGGACTCAACTAGAAAATGGTCGAGCCGCTCCTCGTCCGGTTTTTGAAAGCGAAAAGTAAAAATCGAGTCCGTCATGAATTTGAGTCGGTCTTTTGAGCCGCGGCTTTTTTCTCAGCGCGTTCATTCCACCAAACCCCAAGCAGCAAGACAATCACACCAATCGTAATGGATGAGTCGGCAATATTGAAAACGGGAAACGTTCCAACAGAAATAAAATCCGTGACCTTCGCCCTAAACAAACGATCGACCAGATTTCCCGATGCACCCGCCAATTGCAAAACGAGTGCAACACGCAATGTCCAATCGCTGGCGTTGATGCGCGGAAAATAATAAAAGATCAATA
>Ga0182027_10004843_pt1 | contig 20657 bp, 17 predicted proteins | sample 712E1DmetaG_FD_121300 | JGI IMG/M metagenome (GOLD analysis project Ga0182027, IMG submission 121300) | Permafrost microbial communities from Stordalen Mire, Sweden - 712E1D metaG (Illumina Assembly) | ecosystem: Environmental > Terrestrial > Soil > Wetlands > Permafrost | place: Sweden...
ATTTCAGCGTTCTGGATCTCAAATCGCACTATCGCGGCTATCGATATGCCAGTGAGACAATAAAAATGCTTCCGGAAAAGCCTGATGGTATTTTATTAGCCGAGATTTTCCAACAAATCGCCCGTTTGGGCGCTATTCACCCGGTTTTTCAACCGGCTACCAGCCAATAATTGGCGAAGGTATTGATATTAGAACAATATTAGTAGTATGTCTCTAGGGCAGTTATTTGTAAAATTGAATCAACAGGAATTCCTTAATTAATATGGAGTCTGATGAGCATGGAAAATCAACATGGAATTTAGACTCCAATTCTAAATCGCCTGAAAGAGATTTCTCACTGTTTTTTATTGATTAAATAAGTATGGGGTTACCTCTTTGAATTTAATACATAAACTCGTAATAAAAATAATTACATCAATTGAGCCTTGAAAAAAAGATAGCGTTTTTATTTGCAGGAGGATAAATGCCAGGGAATGAAGATCCTGAAAGCGAGAAACAAGGCCAAGAGGGACAAACAAACCTGGAAACTCCTGGTAAGTCTACAGATGGTAAAGAGTCGTCTGGTGGAAATGCTGATCAGCCGGGTGCAAATCCCATCTCACCCACATCTGAAGAGAAAGCGGATAATTATAAGAAAACTATTAATGCTATAGATGCATCAGGGGTGAAAACACTTTTGGTGGGGGATCATGGAGTTGCTATAACTGCCGAAAGTGTTCATCTAGAGTTGCCGGAAAACCTAATTGATCAAGTAAAGAAGATCCCTTTCATAGAAGAGGCATTAAAGAATAAAAAAACTGAAACCACCGAGCTGGTATTGCATGAAATCACCAGTGATTTGCGGTCCAAAGTAAGAGCTGTCTATGTTCCATCAAAAGATTATGAAAACGCATTAAAACGGCTCATTTTGCCAGAGAAGGCTGATGCGGAACGCATTTTGATTATTTTCGGCCCGGACCATTCGGGCAAGTTTGCCAGTGCGATATGCTTTGGCATAGATTTACAGCAAGCCGACGAGGTTGTTCAGAGGAAGATTATTGATTACCGGCGAAGCAGGCAAGATTACCGCCCCCTAGTGGATGTCTTTTATAGCGACGAAACATATAAACAAATTTCTGCGGATCATTCTCCACAACCTTCTGTTTTTATTATCAGGGACGCTTTCGAAAACGGTGTTTCGATCTCAGATCTGGGTCAGAATGAATCCTTGGCGATCCAGCGTAAATTACGGGAACACCAAAGTTATTTAATCCTCACCACCGACTGCGAAGAGGAAAAACTAACAGAGACACCAGTTTTTAAAATTACATTAAATCTCGCCCCAAATCAAATGGAGCAGGTTTTTGAACGGCATCAAAAATGGTACAGCGAACAAGGAAATAATACCAATTCAGTTTTTTTCAAAACTTGTCAGGATAAGGCATCTCGTCTTTCGACTGAGTTGCGTAATGCCTTCAAGATTGATGCTTTTTTTGAGCGGGGTGCTCGGGAATTCGACCAGATGGTGCAAGATGCTCTAGATGCCAGTGAAGACCGGCGCGATTTCCTTGATCGCGAAGAAAAGGAGAGAGAGGAACTGCTGGATGTTCAAGTAGAACGCTTGGCACGCAAGATCAAAACACTTGGGCAGGAACCCACCCGACCATGGTTTAAACAGTTATCGGAAAATGAACGTTTATATGCCATGTTGGCTGTTTTGTTTTCCGGTGTAGCTATTCAGGTGATTGATACAATTTATGATCAATTAGTGCGAAAACTGCGCAGTGATGGTGTGGCCACATTGGCGGATAGTCGCGAGTTGGGTCGAGAAGATATCCTGTTTGCCATTCGTGCAAGAGCAGGCAAAGAGGACCTGATATATTTCGATAATACAATCTATATTCAAGAGGTTTGGGAACAGATTAACAACCGCCATAGCTTGTTATGGTCCCTGGTTGAAATATTGGTGGAATGGATTAATGACTACAAAGGGCCTGAATATTGGGAACTGCGACGTGCTTTCGGCATAGCGATTGGCCGCCTGGGTATCCACCGGCAGTTGCTGCTTGAGATAGTTTTGGATAGATTGGCTGAAGATGAATCGGGTGGAGTGGTTGCGGTTGCCGGTTATGCTCTGGACGGAATCTGCCAACTGGGACCGGATTATTATTCTTTTGTAAATAGTGTATTGGAAAAGTGGGTGAACTCAGGCGACCCGGATTTTACTTGGGCAGCATCAGCTTCGATTTGGAGAGTTTATGATACCCTTTTTGAAGCAGCCCAATTAAAAGGTGAAAGCGGAGTTAAGGCTCAAAAAACACTTGAAAATATTGATCAAAACCTGACTCACCTGGCAGAGTCCTTCGATATCTTTGGTAAGGGGGGGCGTGCAAAAGCCTTCGAATATGCACGTCAGGCGGAAAACTTCGAGAAGCTTAAGCGCGAAGATCAGATCAAGCTGCTAAATGAAAAGATGATAGACCGTTATATTTCTTTTGCCGCGGCTAATTTGGACTCTATTCTTTATGCGATCCGGAAAATGTGGCTAACCAAAGCCAACCGGGTGGTGGATTTACTCTGCAAGTGGCTTAAGTTCTCGGATGGTAGCCGTTTAAAGTTCTTTGGCGTGAATGCGGCTGTAAACTTGTTCAGGGAGACTTCAGATCCACGTCAAATATTAATCGAAGACCGGCATGGTCCACTGCTCAAACTGGCTGGTTCATTACTGGAAGAAAGTCCTGACACCGCTGATGAAATATTAAGGATTCTTGCAAGCTGGTTAAATCAAGACCGCTGGTCACCGGTAAGTCAGGGAATTTCCTGGCCAGAGAAAGTACAGGCTGAGCTGCTTCAGGCTATCAACCATCAAAACCCCTCGAAATTATCCTGGGTGCGTTTTGGCTTGATTAGTTATTGGTTAGGTGGAGAAACACAAGAAGTTCAGCGCTTTGGTTGGTCTTTATTAACCCGAACTTATGTCATTGCTGGCCAACCAGTTTTACTGCCGGGTCTAGCCAATGCGGGATTTGCACTGGACGCCTCTCGAATGAGCGAAATCAGTGATCGTTCTGAATTCGGCCGAGGTATGTCAGAACGCACCGCAGCCCGCCTTAGTACCTATGCATTCATGTTAGGAAAAACAAAGCCGGTTTTGTCTCCGAGTCAATCGAATGGAGAAACCCGTATGTTGCACCGGAAGAACTATCCTCGCTTGGTAATGCCATCAATTGAATGGCTACATCAAAATTATGGCGGGGATTTGCTGTTCTTCATGATCCTGGCTTGGGACAATGTGGTAGACATTGAAGATCTGGATGGGGAGAAGCAGCAGATCATCCTAGCACAACTAAAGCCTGAAAACGAAGATACTGGCATTGTAAAACCACCGCCTCCTTATTCAATTATGCACCCAAATGAGAATACGGCGGAAGAGTTTCGCAAGATGGTAGAGGAACGTATTGATTTTGAGTTAGCTGGGTATCTGACCGGACTTGAAGAGTCAAAACTGGCTAAGATTCTTACTTTAGAAGCCGGGTTTCCCGCTGAAGATTTGGACAAAGTGGTTGCATGGCTTGACCAGCGCACCCAGGAAGCCGATGCAACGGTTTTAGCTCAGCAAGGAACTTGTGATGCACTACGTCTCCTAGTAAATGGTATTATTTGGCTTTCTAAGGTGGATTTTTCTCGTTGCATCAACCTGTTATGTTCTTGGATGGGGGAAATCGAAAAGAGCACTCGCCGCTGCCTCGGAGAAGCCTCCAGCAGGTTACTAATTCATATTTATTCGCATCCCTCCAGTTCAATAAACCAGGAAAAAGCCTCAGACGAACGCCGGCTGATTTGCAAGTTGGGTTCGGCCCTGTTGGCAACCAGCCACGATCGTTATACATTAAACACTGTGCTAACTGCCATCCACCGTTGGTTAAACTTCACATTCTGGTCTAATCTACTTTTGGATCGGGATATTCCTGGAAAAGATTCCAAAAACACAGCGGTCTCCCTTTTAGCCGACTTGGTGGATAAAGCCTGCACGCAAGATCAAGCTTTTCTTGAGAAAACCCTGGAAGACTGGCTAGCGGAGGAAAAAGCGCCAGATGATATCCGTCAGATCGCTCAATGGCTACTTATTCGTCTAGCGTTTCGTCAGCGTAAATATCTTTCTGATCCTGGCGAAGAGCATAAATATGCCATCATCCTGTTGGATTCATCTCGGACAGGCAACCAATTTCTTGCAGAAACTGCCTTAGATTTCGCCCATGAGCTGGCAGACCGCTCGATGCTTCACCTTAGCTTTGAGACATTGATTTTCCGTTTGGGCGAGACGATCCCGGCGGCAATCTGGCCCCAGTCGCCGAACCCAGAAAGCCTGATTTCCTCAGTTGACTGTCGCCGTTCTTTATTGGCAGCTCCAATTTTGGATCTTTTTCCTCTAGAGAAAACCGCTTTCATCCTGTGCCTGACCAATGGCAAAATCCTAGATCTGGATGAATGGATAGAAGATTGGCAGAAAGTGCCCAAGTTGCTCTTTTCTTACGGTACTCTTCCGCCAGTTTTTCCAGATGCTTTCACTACCATTATTTACCAAAAAAGTCCGGATGAGGAATTTAAGCCACCTGTAGCGGCTCGGGCTATTATCAATCAATTATTCACTATTTTGAAGTGAGAGGAGCAGGATTATGCCGCAACCGAAATGCCCATTTTGTTTCGATAAACATGAGTTTAAGAAATCTCGTAAATGCCCTCACACTTTTCGCAAAGATAATCACGAAGAGAATGAAGAGGTGCCTCGCCAATTCATTGAACAGTATAACCGAGTACCACCATTGTCACTGGTCACGATGGGGTTCAAGCAGCATGGTAAAACCACTTACCTGGCTGCCCTGACCATGGTGTTGGAAGATTTATACCGTATACTTCCTGGCACTACCTACCAGTTGCTTGACCAATACACAGTCGAAACTGTGGCAGAAATGCGTCAGCAAGCAATTGACGGGAAGCTTCCTAATCCCAGTGAAATTGCAGTACCCCGCCCCTTGTTCATCAACGTGTATGGAGGACATGGTACCAATTGCCTGGTGTTGTATGATGTGGCTGGCGAAATCTATCATTCTGTCTTTAAAAGTAGTAACGATCAATACATCCAGTCCCTGAAAGCCGTTAAGAATGTTCTTTTCATGGTCAGCCTCAAGGATTTGGAGGAAGGGGGATATCGGCTGCGAATCAACGATCTGCTCTTAAGATATATTGAAGGTATGCAACATTTGCAAATGCCGGTGGCTAACCACAATTTGATTGTTGTCTTTACCAAGGGCGATAAAATAATTAATCAAGTTGAATACGGGTTGCCAGATAAGGTGAGGGAACATTTCCTCCATGATCCTTTCCAAAACGCTACTCGTCTCGACTCGCCAGTCAATTTCCTTACCAATTTCCACCTAGATAATTACATGGCCGAACTGCAGGATGTTTCTGACCAGCTCAAAGACTTTACCCGCAGAGTAGTGCCTGGAGGTGGCGCATTTATAGACTTGGCGGAGTTAAATCATATTGGATTATTTTTCACCATTACCTCAGCTACAGGTAAAGACCCAGTCAATAACCGTTTGCAGGAACAAGCCACCCGTTATTGCGTGTTGGATCCATATTTCTGGGCGCTACGACTAAATGAGCCGCTGGCTGTCAGTGAAATCCATTTAATCCTAGATGGTTCTGAGAAAAGTGACAGTATTTATGCCGAAAAGCTGTTGGCGCTTTATGAAGAACTTTCTATATATGGAGAAGTTACTACACATTATATGGGGCAGAGCCGGCTAGTTTCTGTCGCCGGGCAAGCGCCGCCCGCGATTAAACCTCGGGTGCCTCATCCTCGGTTGGTTGGTCCCATCCTGGAAGAGTTTGATGATAAATCCCTAGTAGTTGCCCTGTCTGCCGGAAAAATCCCTGACTTGCAAGATTTTGCCAATTCAACCTGGCGAGAGCGACTACAGTTAGTCGCATTTGGTGAAGAGGAATATCAGCCTTGGCAAAATCAGATTGTTTTTCGCAAAGGAGATGATCTTGCCCTGGTTACTGATCAATTCAGGCAGTTATTTGTTACCGAATCTTCTGTTTGAAAGGTTGATGGATATGGACACATTAGAAACTAGAATAGATAAAAAAACTGGATTCCCTATGGTTTGGGTTGAAGATATCAGAGCTTATATTCACTGGTTGCCTGTTACTAAAGTTCAGATTGAATATTTCCTATGCGATACACCAGTGAACAAAGATTACAATGAGTCCTGGTATAACGAATTGATCGATCTAAATGGCAGAGTATCGCCCAAGCAAGCTAAAAAGAAAGACTACTGGCAACTCTTTCTAACGGGAATTAAGCCAGAAGAAGCCCAGTATTTTGCAGAATGGTGCGGTGAAGGTTACCGTCTTCCGACAGTCGAAGAATGGAACAAAACGTATCGCATTTTCAAGGACATGGCTGCTGTGGAAACATTACCCTCACAATTTCACTTGACCGGTCGAGCGAGCGCTATTGTGGAAAAAATAAATGAAATAGGAATCGAACGTTTTCGCAATAACCCTGCGGGACGAATGATAGTGGATCAAATGGTTATGCGTTATGGGGTAATGGAATGGGTGGAGGTTGCCAAGAGCACCTACAATTGGGGAGGAATGGGCCAGACAGATGCCGGTTTTCAATCCATGATACGCACTCCGGAAAATGGAACCCCAGAAATCCCTCGAGATGTAAAAGAGATACGCCTGCGATACTACGGCTTCAGGCTGATCTACCAGGAATAATCCATGCAAACTATCTCTGGCATGCAACTGGTTTACACCCGGGTTGAAGATGTTTATTCCCCAACCCATCAAGATGGATTTCAAACCTATTATCACAGCTCTTCATTACTGCCAGCGGATATTGCTCTTATCGAACAACGGGTTAACTGCTTTCAGCCATCCAAGAATGATACCACCCGCCACCAGTTTTTTATCCTGCCGGACGGCAATGTAGTTTTGACCTACAGCAGAAGCATCCTTGCTAACAAAAAGATCAATGATCGCTACGGCGCACGTGGCATGTATCTGGCACACTGTTTGATTTTCACCCCCGACGAATTTATAAAAACGAACCACAATCCATTTAAAATCTTTGATCAGGCACTTTTCCTGCCAGATGCCGAACAAATGGTGCGCGATTTCAACCAGGCAGAGTTGCGCGAGCCGATCTGTCGTTTTGAGGTCGATCCTTTTACGCCTACACTAGGCGGAGAAGAATGGTGGTCTTCTGCTTGCAACCTGGTTGCATTTGCCAGTCAGAGTCAGGCGATGAAGAACAATGACCAATCTCTGATGTTTTATGGGGAAGAAGGCGAAATCGATAAGGCATTGCGGGCAATTTTCTGGATTGTGCCAGCCAGGTTAAGATTGGCTTGTACATTCGATACTTGCATCGATGGGTGTAATATCAAAGCTGGGCAATTCTGGATGGTAGGTTCCTCGGCGCAGCGTGAAGAACCTTTCCTGGCCATCCAGGCTGTCGGGCACCGGGTTGGGATCCCCCAAGGTACCTTACCGGCTGGAGATTTTTACCTGGACTGGCTGCAAAAGATGGCTACACAGGCCGGCGGGGATATGTTACCGAAAGTACTTACCATTCAGGAATTAAATGAAGCGTTCATAAACAAACGCATGCCCTCACAAGAGGTATTGGTGGAAACTGTTTGTGAGGAATTCTTTTCGCTTTACTCTACGACAGTAATTCAAAACCTGCGGGGTATGCTGGCCAGAAAGATCCAACCGGGGATGAGTGAAGCGCTGGCAACTTATTTGCTTCAGGAAATTGTCAAAAAATCGCATATTCTTGCAATTGCTGCAGCCCAAAATGTGTCGGAACAATACCTGGCTCAATTTGTGCGTAATTGGTTGAAGACCCAAGCGCCAGAGCTCACGGGTTTAAAAGGCGGAGAATGGAAAGCCTTGCAGCAATTTGCCAGTCGGGCTGGTGATCAGGTGTTGCTGTTCTGGGTGGGAGCTATAAGTGGGGATGACTCGACTCGACGGGAAGCTCTCCAAAAGGTAAGTGCCGATGATTATCGGGCGGCACTTGATTTGCTCTTTAAACCCATCCCACCGGTATTGTACTTAAGCCTTGTGCATATGGATATCCTCTTTCAATATTTGATGGAATTTCAGCAGCAGATCACCGATAAGCACTTCCTGGATTTAAGCCAGGTACTAGTTGACATGAAACAGACCAATGAATTAGAAAAGTTGTCCGGGCGGGTGTTGAATTTGCAGAATAATTCCTTGAGCGATCTAGAAAAGTTGCTAAAAAAGGAAAAAAGCCTTCCGCCTGGTTTGGCACAGGCCATGCAAACCCGCCGCGCGCAACTTGGCTCTCCAGCAGGCTTTTTGGGCAGAATCATCGGAAAAAATTAACCAAGTTTTCGCACACAACCACACCAAAGGAGCAGATTATGTTCAATTTCTCTGGTAATAAGAAAATATTGTGTCCCTATTGTCTGACCGAAACGCATTACCGCAAGGAAATCAGTAAGTGCCCAGCTTGTAGCGCTGAATTTCCTCCCCTTTATATCGAAAAAGCCGATCAAGCGCAACCATGCTTTGCACAGATCATTGGTTGGTCGCAAGTTGGAAAGACCGTCTTTCTACAATCCCTCACTTTGATGCTATCCGTCATAGGCAGATATTGGCGACAAAATTATAATTTCGCTGCGCAGACTGATGATACCCTGTCATACATGCGCAATATTAATGAATTTCTGGCTAATGGCACAATGCCTCCTCGTACTACCAGAAATGTGCAAGACGCTTATATTATGGGTCTATATGGGATGGAACGATGGGGAAGCCGCACTTTGGTGATGCGCGACGTTGCTGGAGAATCATTTAATCAATTAAACTTCCCAATTGATCAAGTTCCTTATCTGATGTATGTGCCGACGGTCTTGATGATGGTTAGTATACGTGATATGGAAGATAGGGTAAAGACGATGGATCAGTTGATGAATGGATATTTCAATACTCTATTAAAAAATGAAAAGGTACTAAAGGATGCCCAAAAGCGTAATTACCACCGTATTCAGCGCAAGGTGGTGGTAGTGATGAGCAAAGCAGACCTGATATTCAACGAGTTGCCATCCAATTTGCAAAATTATCTGCAGACCGATCCTTTTTCTGCTGCGTTAGATAATCCTCAAAGCGTCAATCCAGTCAACATTGCGTATATGCAAGAGTACATGGATAAACTAGGGCGGGTCAGTGAGGCGATACGTGATTATGTTGACCAAGATTCCTTCGGGCACAATATGATCCAATTTGCCAAGGATAATAATATCCTGCTCCGATATTCTATGATCTCCTCGACGGGAAAAGAGGTTGGTAAGGATAATACTTTAGGGAGCCGGGTTCAGCCTATGCGCGTGCTTGATCCGTTCTTCTGGACACTGGAGCTGCAGAGCAAGTGAGCGATGACGAACTTGAACCCGCCTCCTTCCTTCCAACGATCCAGGCCGCGTAAGGATGTTCTCCCCATACCTTCGCAAGTTTATTATTTGGATGGAACGAGGGAAGGACTTCCGAAATGGGCGTGGGTTCTCATCAGCCTGGCGATCCTCCTGGCATGCTGTTTGGTATGCGCGGCATCCATTGTATTTTATTTTTTCCGAAATGTGCATTGAGGCCAACCAGAAAACTCTATGAAACAAGTCCCTAACTTAAGGCAAGGCTGTGGGTATTGTTTTGACGTTCTGTCAGCCGATGATAGGCGGGAAGCTTATCGGGCAACTGTATTATGTAGTCAATGCGGTCGTAGCTATCACCGGGCGTGCTGGCAGAAGGCTGGTACCTGCGATTTCTGTCATGGAAAAACCTCCCAGCCTGGACCAGCGATCTTCGCTCCTGCTCTGACGGTGGTTTCCATGGTGCAGGCAATCCCGATCCATCCCTCCAGGATATTCCAGGAAGGTCATGAGAAAAACGGCTTGTTTGATGGGGGCTTGGTAATCCCCGTTCAGATATTCAGGGCGATACTTGTAGGCCTGATCTTCATGACCTTGGCAGTGGCTGCTGGAATTTTTACTTACCCAGCTTGGGAGGTAAGCCCGGTAACTTTCAGAGCCATCATGGATGTAGTAGTAAAGCAACCTTTACCCTCACAAGAAACCATCATTACTGCCATTATGTGTGGAATCGTTTTTGGATGGATCTGCTTTGTATCCTGGCGTCCCAAAGATGATCAATCAGATTCTGGAAATGTGACTGGATTTACAAAATTGCTTGGGGGTATGATGATACTCCTGGGTACCGATATCTACCTTTTTCAAATCAACCCTCTAGACATTTCCGACCTGTCTGCTTCATTTACTCGATATGGTCATGCTGTGTACGCCCAGGGAATCACATTCATCCTAATCTTGATGTTCTCAATATTATACCGAGCTCTTGCACCGTTATCCCGGTCTGTGCACATTCATCCGAACTTTTCTGAACGTCAGGCAAATGTTTATGGATGGACTCGCCTTGTAATCGTATGTATGGTGCTGGCCGGCTTGATAGCCTTCCTGGTTACATTCAGCCTTCCCGGAAATGTGAATCAACCGGTCCTTTTTAATTTCGAGCTGGGACATATCCAGGTACTAGTGACCCAACCTCTATTAGCATCGCTGGCTTCCGCCCTGGCCGTTGAAGGATTATGCTGTTGGCCCCCCGGTTTCCGTAACTTAAAAGGAAAAACTGGTGTACTGCGTTTACTGATCATTGTAGGTTGCCTTGGAGCCGTGTTGATTATTTATCGCAATGCCATCGATACAGCCGTTCTGGCTGCCACCATTCCATATTCGGTTGGATTAATGATCCTGTCGCTCCCACTACAACGGTCAATAAGTTAACTCATTCGCCAATTGTTTTTAGAGAAAATCCCCGAGAGGAGATAATGGAAGGGATCACCTGCCCTAATTGTAAACATGTGAATGTATTGGATGCTTCATTTTGTGAAGCATGTGGAACTGCTTTGGGAAAGCTGCATGGCGAACAATCGACTTCTATAGCCTCCCAAAAACCGAATCCATCCTTATCTAATCGCCAGGTAAATGTTGTTGATGCCTCGAAGGGTGGGGCTGTCGCCATCGGCCCGGGTTCGCAGGCAATTAACATAACCGGAGATAGTAATGAACGCTGGGAGATCAATAAAGGCAGGATTCATTTGACCTCGGTAACATCTATGGTTTGTCCACAATGTAAAAAGCCTTTTACGGTCGGGGATCATTTCTGCCGTTATTGTGGGTATGAGATAGCTACTCAGCCTGGAGGAAGTAACACCGCTTCGCAAAACCAACAATCAGCTAAGAATAATTATGAAAATTCGGTTTTTGTTTCTTATGCTTGGGGTGGCGAGAGCGAGCGCACAGTGAACGAATTGGAACAGGCTTTTGCTGTGCATGGCATAAGTATTGTACGCGACAAAAAACACCTCGGGTATAAAGGCTCCATAGATGCATTCGAGCAGCGGATTGCTCAAGGGCAATGTGTTGTTCTGGTGATAAGTGATGAATACCTTTGCTCAGAACACTGCATGAATGAACTGGTGGAGTTGGAAAAATTTAAAAATCTGCGCGAGCGCATCTTCCCAATTGTGCTTGCAGATGCTCACATTTATAAAGCCCTTGATCGCCTGGCCTATATCAAATACTGGGATGAACAAATCCAACAACTTAATCAAAGCATCAAGAAAGTAGGGGTGATGACCAATCTGGCTGGAATTACCGCTGGTTTAGATAAATATGGGCGCATTCGGTCAAGCTTTGATCATCTGGCTGAACTACTTGGCGACATGAATGCGCTAACATCCGAGATACATGCTGCCAATGGTTTTTCTACTCTGATTGCCGCGGTTGAAAAGGCAATGAAAAAGGGAACCTCCTAAATCCGGAAAGGTAGCGTGACTATACCAATGGAAAGGATGGCGAATTGACCAAAGAAACCCGCTTGGGAAAATACATAATCACCATTTAGGGAATATGCTCTACCAACCCGGTGAGATCCTTCTAGAGAAATACCGCCTCGAAGCCCTGCTGGGACAGGGGGCATTTGGGGAAGTGTATCGCGTCACCCACCTGGAGCTGGGTGTTGTGCGCGCGCTGAAGGTTCTGCACCGGGATGCACCCGTGCTGGGCAGCAGCGATTTTATCGAGATCCAGGGGTGCTTTCAACTGGAAGCCCAGCTTGGTGCGGGGCTCAATACGCCCACGCCGCATCCCAACCTGCTGCAGGTGCATGACTTCAAGCGCTCCGGGGAACTGCTGGTGCTGGAGATGGAATTTGTGCCCGGGGGCAGCCTGATCGAGCGCCTGCAAAGTTCCCGCGAGAGCGGGCAACCGTTGCCGGTGGACGAAGCCGTGGCGATCGCCGGGGATGTGGCTTCCGGCTTGGCGCTCCTGCATGCGCGTGATATCGTACACCGTGATCTGAAACCCGGCAACATCCTGTTCGACCACCAAGGACGCGCCAAGGTGGCCGACCTGGGGCTGGCGCAAGTGCCGGGCGGACCGAGCATGCGTTCGCAGCTCAGCCAGCCGCTGCCGCATCCCGGCACACCGGCTTATAAGAGCCCGGAGCAGGAAAACTCCGGAAATTACCTGACGGCGGCCTCGGATGTGTATGCGCTGGGGGCGGTGTTGTTCTAAATGCTGACCGGGAGGGTGTACCGCAACCTGCGCCCGGGCACGCGTGCGCTCAGTCTGCGGCAGGATATCCCGGGCTGGCTGGATGATTTACTGGCGCGTATGCTATCGGTGGATCCTGCGAAGCGCCCATGGGATGGACAGGAGACACAAACCGGCCTGGAAGGGGCCACCCGGCGCAAGGCACGAAAGCCCGCTTGGAAGCGGAAGAGTGCAAACGCTCGGGGTTGATCTTGGAACTGGCCTCCGGGGTGATCATGGAATTCGTACGCATTCCGGCTGGCGAATTCTGGATGGGCAGCGATCTAAAAAAAAGGGAATATGTTCCCGAAGATCAGCAACCCCGGCATAACGTGACCCTAGACGAATACCTGATCGGTAAGACTCCGGTGACCAACCAGCAATATCAGGTCTTTGTGGAGATGAGTGGATGCCAGAATCCAAGTCATCGGAAGGATGGGAAGATTCCGCAGGGAAAAGAGCAACATCCGGTGGTGAATGTAAACTGGCACGATGCGGTCGCCTTCTGCGATTGGGCCGGCCGGAAAAAAATGGTAAAGTGCGATTGCCTACTGAAGGAGAATGGGAGAAAGTTGCACGCGGGACGGATGGGTGCATATATCCATGGGGTGACCAGGCGCCGGACGCGACACGCTGCAATTTCTTAAACAAAGAGAAAGATACCACTCCGGTTGGCCGCTAAAGCCCGAAAGGTGACAGCCCGTATGGCGCACAGGATATGGTCGGGAATGTTTGGGAATGGGTAAATGACCGGTATGATAAAACCTATTACAACCAATCACCACAAATCAACCCGCAAGGACCAACTAGCGGAACCTCTCGAGCGCTGCGGGGCGGCACGTGGAACTACGATGAGAGCAATGTCCGCTCTGCCATCCGCGATGGGTCCGATCCCGTTGTCAGAAGCTACGACCTCGGCTTCCGTTGCGCCTGCCCACAATAGTCCTGAAGTGCTGGTTTCTGAAATTCTGAAGTAGTTTATTTAGTAACGGAGGTAATTCATGGCAATCAAACAACTGGGTAAATATGAAATCCTCGAAAAACTCGGCGAAGGGGCCACATCGGAAGTGTACCGGGCGCGCGACACGGTGCTGGGCCGGGAAGTGGCGCTCAAGCTGCTCAAGCCGGCATTTATGGCAGACCCGGCTTCCTTCGAACGCTTTACCAAAGAGGCCCATGCGGCGGCTGATTTGTTCCACGATCATATTGCCACTGTGTTGGATATAGCCGAGGCGGATGGGCGTTATTTTATTGTCATGCGTTTGATCCTAGGGGAATCGCTCGAAAAAACGATTAGCAGGAAAGGATCTTTATCATGGGATGAGACAGTACGCATGGCCAGACAGATCGGCGCGGCGCTGGATTTTGCGCATTCCAGAGGCTTCCTGCACCGGGATGTGAAACCCTCCAATATCATCCTGACACCGCAAGGCGAATATGTCCTGACCGACTTTGGCTTGATGCGGGCGATGATGTCGACCGGTCTGACCAGCCATACCGGCGCGATCCTGGGCACGCCGCCTTACATTGCCCCGGAAATCTGGAATGACCAGAAGGCCAACTCGGCCAGCGACCAGTATGCCCTGGCCTGCGTGGTGTACGAAGCATTGACAGGGAAGGTGCTCTTCTCAGGCGAAACACCTATGGCAGTTCTTACCAAGCATATAAAGGGCCCGCAGTTTCCAGTAAAATGGCCGGAGGGCGTGCCGGAAGGCATAGGAGAGATATTGCAGAAGGCGCTGGCGAAGGAACCGGGGGAAAGATTTGGTGGGGTTGAAGAGTTTTGGAAAGCATTGAAAGAAGTCAGGAATCAGCAACCACCTGTCAGCGATCAGCCATCAGCCGATACCAAGAAAAAGATGGTAGATGATAAATTTATGAAAGAACCGTTAGATACAGCAAAGCCAATTGCGCGGAAAAATAATATAGATAATTCGCCCAATGCAATGGGGCAAGATGCTATTTTCTTCCGTCTTCTTGATCATAAAAAAATTATTTTTTGGCTATGGGGCAAGACTGTCCCAATATGCATGGTTGTCGGAATCCTTATTATCCTAATCTATCAAATTGTCACAGGTAACTGGGGAACTTGGTTTTATATGTGGACCTTTATCCCTTTTATGGTCGGTATAGGAAAAATTATTGCCGATATACATATTCGGGATTTTCCCCTGTCTTTTCGCCATTCTTTCTGGATTGTTGCCGGTTTGATTCTCTTTCTTATCTTTGGTGCCTTCCACAAAGCATGGAACGATTTTGGTTCTTATGGCGGTTTGATAATGAGTGGTCTATTAATTCTAGTGTTTATCTGGATTTTCTTTCTTATTGAGATTTACTTTCAATAATTAATTTTGAATCTATTAGATAAACCTTCTTTTCTTTGTTTATTCGGCGATGATCCCATGGATAAATATTATGCTAAGCCTTTCTCATAAACGCACTAACGACTTAGGCACTCAATACTAAAATCTAAAGCTTGATTACTCCAATTAACACCACTATTAGTTCGGCCAACGGGCATAAACCCTTTTATATAATTTGTCTGAACTTTATGAAATATTTTGGTCGGTAACATTTATACACAGAATGACAAATCCATTGGAAAACGGTACAAAAAGACACTACTTGACAAAGGTTGGCATATATTGTACAATATGTACAGCGATATCGGATTTGACCCATGCGAGTGCAAGGTGAGCTGAAATGGCAGATGAAAAAAGGTTTTCCGATCTCTTAAAAATCCCCGAGGCGGCCCAATATCTAAACGTGACCCGCCGCTGGATCTACCGCCGAATTTGGAGTGGCGATTTACCCGCCTCCAAGGTCGGCGGTTTGTATTTTATCCGCCGGCAGGATATCGATTCCCTGCTTGAGCAGGGTAAGCTGGGCGGAACCGGAAAGTTGGAACCGGAAGCCCTGCAATCTGTGCTCAAATGTGGGCACTGTTTCCGCCTGCTGGAGAGCGACGCCCTGATCGGCGAGGTCTGCCAGGCGGAAAACTGCGAGCAGTTAATCTGTACTCAGTGCGTGGCGGATGGCAACCATTTCTGTGTGGAGCACGAGCCCAACAAGGAGCAGTTATGGGAGCAGGCCCTGGAGGATTTCCGGCAGGGCAGGATCCAACTGCTGGTCAAGGCCAGCCAGGCGCGCTTGCGTGAGGTGAATTTCATCCAGCGTTTCCAGACTCGGCTGAGTAGCATTGGCACCATGCAGCACCCCCTTACGGAAGAGCTGCTGACGGTTTCCAATTGGGATGCGTTCCTGGAGCAAGGGGATGAACAGGCCGAGGTGATGCGGCTGATGAACAAGGTGATGCTGGAGGCGGATTGGCTGGCCAAAGTACCCCTGAACGCCTGGGCGCGTTATGACCTGCCGGCTGGCAAGAAGCAACGCGGTGGGCCGGTAGCCGTGCTGGCGCGCACATACAGCCCGCTGGCGGAGATGCTCCAAAAAGGCTTCGCGACGCGTGCCCTTTTGGCGGAAGAATTAACCACACGCCTGCTCGGCCTGGGTGAAGAGGCACAGCGCAGCCAGACGATGACCCTGGTGCTGCTGGCCTCCACTACCGGCTGGGACCAGGCAGCGCGCGACTTGGTGCAGGGAAAAGAGGCGGGAACCGCTTTTGCCCATCGCTGGATGCTGGTCTATTTGTATGACATGGAATCTCGCCAGATCATCTATAATCGCCAGGACAGCCGCCTGCGCGGATTTGCCGAGATGTTTACACCGCTGCTGCCCTCCGAGGAAGTCGATGAGGTGGTGGCAGTTCTTGAAAAGGAAATGGGGTTTTACGACAGCCTGACCATGCAACATGTACTGGAGGTTTTCCCATATTCTGAGTCCACAATCAAAAAAGCATTTGAACAAATGGCATCCGGTGGTCATTATGCTCTGACGGAAATTCCCAACCTGGGCCTGGCGATCGTACGTATTTGAGCCGAAATTTCCGAAAGGATCAAATAATGGCAACAAAACGAGTCTCGCTGGATACCTTAATACCCATTGAGGAAGCATATCTGACTTTGTCAGAGTTAAGTGAAGAATTGTCAAAGGGGAAAGCGTGGAAGAATTTATTTGAGATTTGGGACACTTTTGGTAAATCGGGTGGTTGGTGGATGCGTAGCAAGGATAATGATAAACACGTCATAAAGCTAATGTTCAAGAAATTTAATACAAAAACGATTTATATTACGGCTTCCCTGGCTTCCCTCAGAAGTGGCGGAACCATCGCTTCTTTTGAGGCCAGGGTTCTTGCACTTCTTGACCCATTTCGGACGATGGAGGTACCTTTGGAGATAATCACCTCAAAGTTTCGTGAACGTGTTGTGCTTGCCGAGAGACAATAAGTTGTTTTTGTGACCAATTTACACTCATATCCCAATAAGGAGGAAGAAAATGGCTGATCTAAAGAAATCCCTCAAGGACTACGGTGTGCAAATCTTAAATGAGTTGCTGAATGGCAAGACGCCCGAAAAAGGCGCCAAAGCCAACCTGAACGATCTTTCGCTGGACGACCTGCGGCGCGAAAAGATTCGGCTCGACCAGGAAGAGCGCAAGATGCTGGGGCGCTTACGCGAAGTCGAGGGGCAGAAGCGCAACCTTTTTGAAGATGGTGTGCGGAATGCCAGTGAACGGGAACAGCGCGTGATTGCCCGCAAGATCAAGGAAGTGGATGTGGAAGCGACCAGCATGGATCGTACTCTACAAGCCATTTCGAAGCAAATGCGCATTATCAATGGCCTGCTGCAGGTCAAGGAACGCTACCGGTTTCTTCAAGAGTCGGGTGTATCGTCCCTGCTGAAGGATATAGACTTGCAGGAACTTATCATGTACATCGACAAGGCCAGTGTGGATGGCGAATTCCATCTGGATAAGTTCGACGAACTGATCCATGCTTTGGAAGAGTCCGATTCGATCGCTCCGGGAATCTCGGAAGATCGGGATGTGCAGGATATTGTCACCCAGATGCAAAAGGCGCGTGAGGCCATGGATGATCCCAAGGCCATGGAGCAGAAGTTTGATGAACTGAGCCAACACATGAAGCAATCGCAGCAGGAAAAAACGCTCGAAGCTGGCGAAGAAGAGCTTTAATACGGGCCGGGGCGGCTTAATAACCGCCCACTCTTTATCCTGATTCTCAGAATGGACCAACATCATGCCTGTTGATCTGAGTGCTTCAATTTTTGGCCAGTACAAACAGACCCGCAAACGCGCCGAAGAAGCAGTGCGGCGCGGGGCCACCCGGGAGGCTGCCGCGGAATACCGCCGGGCAGCCGACTTGATGCGCCAGTACGCCGGCTATTCGCGTGACCCTGGTATCAAAAAGCAGCGCCAGGAAAGAGCGGAGACGCATGACCGGATGGCGCTGCAATTGGACGGCATGCCGACCCGTAGCACCCCGATGCCTGCATCCAACGGATCGCTCCAGGCGGCGGAATCCCCGGCTGACACGGATTACGATTCGGAAGTGATGGCTCTGATCGAAGAATCCAGCATCCGCTGGAACGACATTGGGGGCCTGGAGAGCACCAAGCAGGCTATCAAGTCTGCTTATGGGTTGGCAGTGGCGCGCAAACCGAAAGGTGTGCGGATCGAATCCTGGCGCAACCTGCTGTTTTTTGGGCCTCCCGGCACCGGCAAGACATTGCTGGCGGCGGCCACCGCCGGCAGTTTGGAAGCGGTGTTTTTCAATGTCAAGGTAAGCAACGTGCTCTCCAAATATTTCGGAGAGAGTTCCAAGTTGATCACGGCTTTGTACACCACCGCCCGGCGCCTCAGCCCGTCCGTCATCTTCCTGGATGAATTCGAATCGCTGACCCCGCCGCGTGGTGGAGGGGAGAGCGGCGCCGAACGGCGTATTGTCAGTACACTGCTGGCTGAACTGGACGGGCTGGCCACCAAAGATGATGAAAGCTATGTGCTCACTATTGGCGCCACCAACCTGCCATGGCTGTTGGACGGTGCTATCCTGAGCCGCTTCCAGAAACGCATCTTAGTCCCGCTGCCGGATGCAGAGGCGCGCAAGGCCATCCTCGATATCCACCTGGGCAAGCGCGGCCACAAGACCACGCTTCCGATAGCGACGCTGGTTACCCGCACGGAAGGCTATTCTGGCCGCGAGATCGAGCAGGTCTGCCAGACAGCCATTACCAACATGACCCAGCGAGCCAACCCTGGCCTGATGGATGTGGTCGACCAAGGGCAGGCTGCCCTGCGGGCATACGAAATCAAGGTTGAACCGGTCTCTGAAGAGGATTTCAATGTAGCTTTCAGCCAGATCCACCCGGCGACGGATGCAGCTCTGGTGCGGAAACACCAGGAATGGCTGGAGAAAGTGGCCGCACAATAAGTAGGGCGAGTCTCTTGGATGGATAGCCTGGTAATCGAACCGATGGAAACAGAAACTGGGAATAGATTATTCTCTGCGAATGGCAAATAAGTGATACACAGTTTAGGGAAATGATGGAGAAAAAAGATGCTGCCAACCCCGAAGAAAGTTGCCGATACGATCAAAAAGAAGCTCTTCCAATCCCCGGATGAAAAACTCCAGGAGGCGGAAGTCAATCGGGATGTGCAGATCCGCATGGGTGAGGCACACGTACGGCGGCACATTGCCCACCAGAAGGATATGGTTCACCGTCTCACCGGCATTGCCAGGCAGGCCTTAAAGATCAACGATGAAGCACGTTTCCGTCAGGTGGGCAAGCAACTGCTCTGGACCCAGCAGGATGTAAACCGATGGGAGAGGTATCTACTCTCGCTGGAACTTCTCGAAGCACGGCGTGACCAGGTAAAATCCTCGGTCGAGATCCTTAAGGCAGTCAAGGCAATGGGCGAAAGCCTTGCAGACCTAACTAGTCCGGAGCAGGTTAACAGCCTGCAAGTAGAAATGGAGAAGGCCCTGGCACGTGCTACCAGCCTGGATGAACGCATGGAGATCATGATGGAGGCTATGGATACCACCCTGGGGGCGGATGTGCAGGTGGATGATGGTGCGCTGGAGAAATTGCACGAAAGCCTTTCAGAAAAGATCTCTGGTGATGAAGCGGCGGAGTTCGACAGCCAGATCGAAACAGGACTGCGCGAGATCCGCCGCCAACTAGAGGATGATAAGAAATAGGGGGCGCATGGATGACTGCAGAGTCGCTTGAGAACCTGCTAGCTGGTGCAACCCGGGATTTCCATACCGCGGCGGATAAAAAAGCGCGCGGGGAAAACGAATCGGCCCGGCGCCTGTTCCTGCAGGCGGCAGAGAAATTGATGCTGGCCGCCGGGCAATCCCAGGGTTCCATTCGTGAGACCCGTAAAAAACTTGCCGAAGAAATGTTGGCCGAGGCACAGTCACTCAAGTCCCCTTCTGGCAAGATTACTCCACCGGCGGGTGCCAAAGCACATTCTTCGTTCATTGGTAATGATGAGCAGGCTGCCTCCTGGCAGGTGCAGGAGAAGCCGGATGTCAAATTCGAGGATGTGGCCGGGCTTGAGGATGTTAAGGAGCAGATCCGGCTAAAGCTGCTCTATCCCTTCACGCATCCCGACCTGGCGAAACAATATGGAATCCAGCCGGGTGGGGGTATCCTGCTCTATGGCCCGCCAGGAACCGGGAAAACATTGATCGCACGCGCCGTGGCCGGGGAGATCGAGGCGGCTTTCTTCGCCATCAAACCATCCGAGATTATGAGCCAGTGGGTGGGAGTGGCGGAGCAGAACTTTGCCCGCCTGTTCGAACAGGCCAATTCCTTCCCGGTCAGCGTGATCTTTATCGACGAACTGGAGTCACTGGCACCCAAGCGGCGCACTTCTGTCTCCACGGTAATGCAGCGTGTGGTACCTCAACTACTGGCCGAGCTGGACGGCTTCGACAAGCGTGAAAATGCTCTGCTTTTCATCGGGGCAACCAACGAACCCTGGGCGATCGACTCGGCTGTTCTGCGTCCGGGCCGGCTCGACCGGCTG
>Ga0182027_10004844_pt1 | contig 20655 bp, 6 predicted proteins | sample 712E1DmetaG_FD_121300 | JGI IMG/M metagenome (GOLD analysis project Ga0182027, IMG submission 121300) | Permafrost microbial communities from Stordalen Mire, Sweden - 712E1D metaG (Illumina Assembly) | ecosystem: Environmental > Terrestrial > Soil > Wetlands > Permafrost | place: Sweden...
AAATGAAATGAATCCCATCGTGACTTCCTATACGATCATTATGATCGTTGCAGCCATGGTCTGCATGGTCATTATCGTATATGTCTGGCCGCATCGCCGAAAAAACCCCGAGACGCTACCGCTACTCCTGCTGTTGGTGGGAATAACCGAATGGATCTGCGCAGCTTTATTGGGTATGTTGGATCCAAACCTGTCTCATAAAATCCTTTGGGCAAAGATCGAATATATTGGCGTGGTCAGTGTGCCGTTGGCGGTATTGGTATTTGTGCTCCATCATTCCGGTATCCAGCAATGGTTATCTCGAAAACGGTTGGCATGGCTGGTGGCGATCCCGGCCATCACCCTGCTGCTGGCCTGGACGAACGAATTCCATAGGTTGATCTGGGCGAGGTATATCCCTTACCTGCAGGGTGGATTGGCATTTTCCGATAAGGCTTACGGGCCGGCCTTTTGGGTCTACTGGGGCTACAGTTACCTGCTCCTGCTGGCTGCTACGGTTTTGACCGTGCGTGTCATGCTTGCATCCCCCCGCATATTCCGCTGGCAGAGTATCCTGGTGGCGGTCGGGATCCTGGCTCCCTGGGCCGCCAACCTCTTTTACATTTTGCATATCGATCCGATCAAAAATTTGGACCTGACCCCGCTGGCTTTTGGCTTTACCGGTGTGTCGCTGGCGTTTGGCATGTTCCGCTGGCAGTTGTTCGATATCAAGCCATTCGCCCAAGCAGCTGTGATTTCCGGTATGGCCGACGGCTTGATGATACTTGACAACCAGGGCCGCGTACTGGATGTGAACCCGGCCGCGCAGGTCATCCTGAGCCAAAAGGCTCAAGCGCTGATCGGGAAGCCGGTGGAAGAAATAATCGCCAACCGGTTGGCTCCAGAAGAGCGCTCCCGTTGGATGGCAGAAGAAGGGCTGGGGATCAGGCTGCTATCCGGGAATGAACCCCGGGATTATGAACTAAGCGATTCACCCTTTTATGAAAAAGGTGGTGCTCTTGGGGGCCGAATAATCTTCCTGCACGATATAACTGAACGAAAACGCCTGGAAGAACGCTTGCGGGAAGCGCAAAGAAAACAGGTGGAAGGCATGCTGCACGAAAATGAGCAGCGCCTGGCTTCCATCTATGATACCGTCGGAGATGCCATCTATTATCTGGCGGTCGAACCGGAGGAACAGTACCGCTTTGATTCAGTCAACCGGGCCTTTGGAAAAGTGATTGGGTTGCCTGCCGAGCTGGTTATTGGCCGGAAGGTGACCGAGATCATTCCCGAGCCGTCCCTCAGCCTGGTTCTGGGAAAGTACCGTCAGGCCATCCGGGAAAAGACTGTTGTTCGCTGGGAGGAAACCTCCGATTATCTCAGTGGGAAGTTGACCGGCGAAGCCAGCATCGCGCCCGTCTTGGATCAGGCTGGCAATTGTACACACCTGGTTGGAACGGTACACGACGTTACCGAGCGCAGGCAGGCCGAAATGGCGATCCTGGCCAGTGAACAGCAATTGAAGTCGTACATTGAGAGCGCTGGAGACGCCATTTACGTTATCGAAACCAAGACCGGCCGGATTCAGAATTGCAATGAACGCGCTTGCCATGACCTTGGCTATAACAAGGATGAGCTATTGCAACTATCCTCGCAGGATATCGAGTTCAAGTTAAGCGCCAGCGAAGTCGACACGATTCACCATGAACTTCAGCTGGGTGAGGTGACAACGATAGACGGAATGCACAGGCGCAAGGATGGCTCTGGCTTCCCGGTTGAAATCCGGCTTAGTTCGCTGGCTCCGGCGCAACCGGAATGCATGCTGGCCATTGTGCGCGATATTACCGAGCGCAAACAGTTCGAGGAGAAATTACAGAAGAGCGAAGCCCGCTATCAATTGATCTTCGAAAATTCCGGTACCGCCAATACCATTTTTGATACGGGATGCCGCGTCATTCTTCAAAACAGCCAGTCGCAAAAATTGACCAGTCCGGCCGATGCTTTGGGCAAAACCGCGCTGGAAGTATTTGGAACTGAACAGGGCCCTATTGTGCATGCGCGTATGGTGCGAGTTCTCGCATCAGGTGTTCCATCAGTTTTCGAGACCAAATTTAGCATGCCTGCGGGGGAAAGATGGATTCGTTCCTCCTACCAGCCGCTTCTCGATGAGCAGCAGGGCTTGGTTGGAATTCAGGTGATCTCACAGGATATAAGCCCACAAAAGCAGGCCGAAGAACTTTTGCGCGAAACCTCCGAACGCCTGACTCACATGCTTGCAAACAGCCCGACGATCATCTATGCTCTCAAGGTGGCAGGCGATCAGGCCACTCCCGTATGGATCAGCGAAAACATCCAGACCGTGCTGGGCTTCCGTGCTGAAGCTGCCATGCAACCCGCATGGTGGCTGGGACAGGTTCATCCGGAAGACTGTCAAACCGTTCAGGCTTCGCTGGAGCACCTGTTCGATGATTTTTATCAACACGAATACCATTTCCTGTGCAAGGATGGCCGGGTCATCTGGCTGCATGATGAACATCGCTTGTTGCGCAATGTGGATAATATGCCGCGCGAAATTATTGGCGCCTGGACGGATATTACCGAGCGCAAGCAGGCAGAGGAAGCCTTGCGGGATTACAACATCCGCCTGGCCCTCGATGTAGTGGAGCGCACGCGGGAGCTGAAGGATGCCCAGGAGAAGCTGGTCCGCCAGGAGAAACTGGCCGTGCTGGGGCAACTGGCCGGCGGGGTGGGCCACGAACTGCGCAACCCGCTCGCCGTCATCAACAATGCCATTTACTACCTGAAGCTGATCCAACCGGATGCAGATGAAAAGGTCCGCAAGTATCACAGCATGATCGAGCATGAGGTCCACAATTCCGAGAAGATCATCACCGACCTGCTGGACTTTGCTCGCGTCAAGTCGGTCGACCGTGAAGAGCTGGCCGTGCCCGAACTGGTGCAGCGCGTGCTCGAGCGCTTTCCGGTGCCCGAGTCGATCAAGGCGGTGCTCGAATTTTCCCCCGGTCTGCCAAAGATCTATGCTGACCTGCGCCAGATGGAGCAGGTGCTCGGCAACCTGGTGGTCAATGCCTGCCAGGCCATGGTTTCGACCAGTTCAGCTACCTTGGCCGAAGGCGGCACGCTGACTATATCGGCCAATCAGGAAAAGGACCTGGTGGCCATTGCGGTGAAAGATACCGGCAGCGGTATCACTCCGGAAAATATGCAAAAGCTCTTCGAGCCGCTCTTCACTACCAAGCCAAAGGGCATCGGGCTGGGGCTGGTGGTCAGCCGGAAACTGGCCGAGGCCAACGGCGGTTGCATCGAGGTACAGAGTGAAGTTGGTAAAGGTTCCACATTTACATTGTATTTGCCGGTAAATAGTAGGTAAATGAAGAAAGGTTTATTTATACACAAAAGGTATCTAGGGCATCTGGCCAAAAAAAACAATCATCGTTTTTCCCTTGGTTTCCTTGGTGCCCTTTGTGTTTAGCTCTTTTTCTTTGAAACCAAAGTGTATTTATGACCTCATCAACCCTCATCTATTTCATCTCCATCCTGCTCACCTTTGCCCTGACCGGCTTGCTGGCGTGGTATGCCTGGCGGCAGCGACCGGTTTTGCCCGGGGTGCGCATGTATGCCTGGCTGGCACTGGCCGAGAGTCTGTTGTCGCTGGATGAAATTCTTTCGATGACCAGCGCTACCCTGGCGCAGGCGCATTTCTTTTTTAATCTGCGCTTCCTTTTTACAGGCATCATCTCCGTATTCTTCCTGGTGTTTGCCCTAGAATACCTGGGACACAAGGACTGGATTACCAGACCTCTCCTGTCAGCCGTTTTCATCATTCCGGCCATCTCCCAGCTCTTTATCTGGATTCCCGGTCTGAACGGGCTGTGGGTTAAACAGGACGTAGGCTTCCACCAGAATGGCCCCTTCTGGGTATCGGATACCAGCCTGCGCGTTCCGGGCGTATGGTTTCTGGTGCACTCGTTCTACGGCCTGGCATTCCTGTTGGTCGGAATCGTCCTGATCCTGCTGGTGGCCTGGCGTCAGCGCCGGCAGCAACGCGGGCAGGCCCTGCTGCTGGCGAGCGGAGCAATGGTCGCCCTGATCACAGCGCTTATCCCGGTGCTCAACCTCTTTCCACAGCTTGCCTTTAACCCGTTCATCCTCGGCATCGGCATCAGCGCCGGGCTGTACGCGCTGGCGGTCTTCCGCTTCCAGTTCCTCAAACGCAGCCCTGCCCAGGAAAGCCCCGGCTCCATTAATATCCCCCGCCTGGAGGAAAGCCACTCCCTGGCTGCTTTCATCTTCTTCTTTATCTTGTTTGCAACAGGTATTGCTGCCATCGGCGTAGCCTCTTATCAAAAGTACGAAGAACAATTCCGCCTTCAGGTGAATGATCAATTAACTGCTGTGGCCGCATTAAAAGTAAACCAGCTCGAAAGCTGGCGCACCGAACGGCTGGGCGATGCAAATATGTTCATCCTTAACCCAGCCTTTAGCGCTCTGGTACAGCAATATTATGATAACCCGGCGGATACCCAGGTGCAATTCCAAATGCAAGCGTGGCTGGCGGATTTTCAAAATTATTATCATTATGTGAGTGTCTTCCTGCTGGATACGCATGGTGTGGAGCAGGTTTCTGCTCCGGCCGGGCATCAACCGGTCAGTGCCTACCTGGCCGGGCAGGCCAGCACCGCGTTGGAATTGAGCCAGGCGACCTTCGTGGATTTCTACCGCGATACGCCTTCTGGCCCGATCCGTCTGGCGTTGCTTGCCCCCATCTTTGCCGGAGGGCTGCGCAGCCACCCGCTGGGTGTGGTGATCCTGAATATCGACCCGGAGGTATCGCTTTATCCGTTCATTCAGGAGTGGCCCACGCCCAGCACTACTGCCGAGACCTTGTTGGTGCGCCGGGATGGCAATACCGTCCAATATCTAAATGCCCTAAAGTTCCAGCCGAACGCCGCCCTCAATCTGCGTATCCCACTGGCAAATACCGGTGTCCTGGCCGTCAAAGCCGCGTTGGGCCAGACCGGCATCGTGCAGGGCACGGATTACCGTGGCGTGCCGGCGGTTGGCTATGTCGGCGCCGTGCCGGGTTCGCCCTGGTTTATGGTGGCGCGCATGGACACCGCTGAAGTCTACGCCCCGCTGCGCCAGCGCCTGTGGGAGATGCTGGTTTTCTTTGGTCTGTTGATCCTGGCGGCCGGCGCGGGCTTGCTTTTAATTTGGCGGCAGCAGGGCTTGCGTTATTATCGGGCGCAGCTTGGATCGCTGGATGCGTTGCGCCTGAGCGAGGAAAAATTCCGCAGCCTGTTCAATAATGCCGAAGTGGGCATGTACCGTACCCGCCTGGATGGTTCAGAGATACTGGATATGAACGATAAGTACCTTGAGATCTTCGGACGAACTCGCGCGGAGATGCAGGGATCCAACTCGGCCTCTTATTGGGCCGACCCGCAGGAACGCCAGGAGTTTGTGCACCAATTGGAAGCCCAAGGCCGTATCGTGGACTTCGAGTGCAGGATGCTCAACAAGCCAGGCGAAGTGCGCAGATGTCTCACCTCGGCCCGGCTCTTCCCGGAGAACGGCATCCTGGAAGGCTCCTTGCTTGACATCACCGAACGCAAGCAGACCGAGGAGTCGCTACGTACTAGCCGGGCAGAACTGGACGCGGCTTTGGCCAGCATGACCGATGCCGTCTTCATTTCGGATGCTGAAGGACAATTCATTAATTTTAACGAAGCCTTCGCGACTTTCCATAAATTTAAAAGCAAAGCGGAGTGCGCCAAAACCCTCACCGATTACCCCGCTTTCTTGGATGTGTTCAAGGCCAACGGCGAACTGGCGCCATTGGAACAGTGGGCCGTGTCCCGGGCGCTGCGTGGTGAGACAGGTACGAATGTTGAGTACAGCCTGCGGCGGAAAGACACCGGCGATACCTGGGTGGGCAGCTACAGCTTCGCGCCCATCCGCGACAGGGATGGCGTGATCGTTGGATCGGTGGTGGTGGCCCGCGATATCACCGAGAGCAAGCGTGCGGCGCAGGCCTTATTGACCAGTGAAAGCCGCTACCGTGAGCTAGTCCAGAATGCAAACAGCGCCATCCTGCGGTGGAGGAGGGATGGCTCCATCCTCTTCTTCAACGAATACGCGCAGACCCTTTTCGGTTACGCTGCTGAAGAGGCGATCGGCCGGAACGTGAATATGCTCCTGCCTGAAACAGAATCCACCGGCGGTGATCTGACCGGCCTGGTGACAGATATGCTCGAGTACCCGGAACGTTTTGTCAACCAGGTCAATGAGAATATCTGCCGGGATGGCCGGCGGGTCTGGATGAATTGGACCAACAAACCCATTCTGGACGAATTTGGCAAGGTCAGTGAAATCTTGGCGGTCGGAAATGATATCACCGAGCACAAGCGGACCGAAGCGCAATTAGTGGAGCGCCATGCCACGTTGAACGCCATCCTGGAAAGCTCCGCCACGCCCGTTTTCTCGCTTGACCGGTTTTATCGTTACACCAGTTTCAACAGCGCCCATGCCTCCGTTATGAAAGCCCTCTATGGGGCTGAGATCGAAATCGGCCAAAGTATGTTGGATTACCAGGTTGTGCCGGAAGATCGCGAAGGATCCCGTAAAAATCTCGACCGCGCCCTGCTCGGTGAGCACGTTGTCGAATCGGCCTACTCTGGCGAGCCGGGCCCGGCGCGTCGTTATTTCGAGGTTGCCCACAACCCGATCTGTGGTACTTCCGGAGAAGTCATCGGGGTATCGGTTTTTGCCAGTGACGTTACCGAGCGCAAACAGGCGGAGCAGGTGCTGCTAACCACCTTTAGACGTTTTCAGATTATTCTTTCAAGTTTGTTTGGCGGTATTCTGGTAGTGGATGATAATGATCGGGTCGAATTTGTCAACCAGGCCTTCTGTGAACTTTTCGATCTGGTTGATTTACCTGAGCACCTGCTTGGATCACAAGCGCCGGAAATAATACAAAGGATCGAAGCAGCTTATGCTGATCCACCCGCAGCACTCGCCCGTATTCGAGAAATAGTCGCTCGTGGACAACCGCTGATCGGCGAAGAAATTGCCATGGTAGGTCAGCGGGTTTACATCCGGGATTTCATTCCCATTATTATTGATGGGAAGCAATATGGACGCATATGGCACCACCGCGACATCACCGAACGCAAGCGCATGGAGGATGCCCTGCGTGAGACCAACGAATATCTTGAAAACCTGTTCAATTACGCCAACGCTCCCATCATTGTCTGGGACCCGCATTTTAAGATTACGCGTTTCAACCACGCCTTCGAAAGTCTCACCGGCCGCAGCGCCGCGCAGGTGCTCGGGCAGCCGCTCGATCGGCTTTTCCCGCCCGATCAGATCAAAGCATCCATGCAGCTTATCCAAAAAACGCTGACCGGCGAACGCTGGGAGGTGGTCGAGATCAACATCCAGCACGTGGATGGCTCTATCCGCACCGTGTTGTGGAACTCAGCCACCTTGTTTTCCGTTGACGGCCAGACGCCACTTGCCACCATTGCCCAGGGCCAGGACATCACTGAGCGCAAGCAGTCGCAGGGCATGCTGCAGGTCCGCCTGCGGTTGGTTGAATTCGCTGCCAATCATACGCTGTCAGAACTGCTCACGCAAACTCTGGATGAAGTCTGCACCATTACTGCCAGCCCGATCGGGTTTTATGATTTTGTGGAACCCGACCAGAAAACCCTTTCCCACCAGACCTGGTCCACCCGCACCTTGCAGGAATACTGCCAGGCGCAAGGCAGTGGCGAGCACTTTACCTTCGACGATGCCGGTGTGTGGGTGGATGCTATCCGCCTGCGAAAAGCGGTCATCCACAACGATTATGCCTCCCTCCCGCACCGCAAAGGCCTGCCGGCCGGTCATGCGCCGCTCATCCGTGAACTGGTAGTGCCGATCTTCCGGGATGACCTGATCGTGGCCATCCTTGGCGTTGGCAACCGGGCGCAGGAGTACACCGAAAAAGATATTGAGGTGGTGGCCTTCTTCGCGGATGTGGCCTGGGAGATCGCCCGCCGCAAACGGGTCGAAGAGACATTGCGCGAAAGTGAAGAACGTTTCCACTCCTTGTTCGAAAATATGCTGAATGGCTTTGCATACTGCCGGATGCTTATCGAAGAGGGTCGCCCCCCGGATTTTATCTACCTCGAGGTTAACCGCGCCTTTGGAACGCTAACCGGCCTGAAGGATGTGGTCGGGAAAAAAGCCTCCGAAGCCATCCCTGGCATCCAGGTCACCGACCCGGAGTTACTCGAACGCTATGCCCGAGTTTCCCAGACCGGTGTGCCCGAATCCTTCGAGACCTATGTGGAAGCCCTGCATATGTGGTTTTCCATCTCGGTCTACAGCCCGCAGCAGGGCTACTTCGTGGCCGTCTTCGACGTGATTACCGATCGCAAGCGCGCCGAGCAGGAATTGCAGGCCTATTCCGAGTATCTCGAAGATATGGTCAATGAGCGCACGCGTGCCCTGCAGGATGCCCAAGAAAAAATGGTTCGCAGCGAACGACTGGCCACGCTCGGGCAGCTAGCCGGCAGCGTGGGGCATGAATTGCGTAACCCGCTCGGCGTCATCTCGAATGCGGTCTATTTCCTCAAGATGACACAGCCGGATGCCAGCCCCACTATCCTGGATTACCTGGATATCATCGATAAAGAGACCCGCATCTCCGATAAGATTGTCACCGACCTGCTGGATTTCACCCGCATCAAATCCGTCGAGCGGGAACCCGCGGCTGTTTCCGATCTGTTTACGCAAACGCTGCAGCGCTACCACGTGCCGTCCGTCGTGGAAGTGTCACTTCAGCTGCCCCCTAGCCTTCCACCGGTCTTCGCTGACCCGCGCCAGGTTGTCCAGGTCTTGGGTAACCTGGTCACCAATGCCTGTCAGGCCATGCTTGAGCCACAAACAGGTTCAACCACTTTGTCCACCCCGGATGGAGTGCCCCGGGTCGGAAAATTAACCCTTTCCGCCAGCCTGCAAGGTGATATGATTGCGATTGCGGTACAGGACACCGGCATGGGCATCCCGCCGGAGAACATGGGAAAACTCTTCGAGCCGCTCTTCACTACCAAGACCAAGGGCATCGGGCTGGGGCTGGCCGTCAGCCAGAAACTAACCGAAGCCAACGGCGGCCGGATCGAGGCGCACAGTCAACCGGGCCAGGGCAGCACCTTTGCCGTTTATTTGCCTGCGTACCGTTCGGAGTCGGATAGGCAAATAGTCAATAGTTGAATTGTCGGATAGTTTTACCGTAATGTACTATAAGACGATTAGTCTCGTAGACAGAAAGATTATTTTTAGGGAGTGTAAATGAATTCAAAACTTCGCATCCTCATCGTTGACGATGATTCGCGCATGACGCGCACCCTGGCCGATATCTTTTCGATCGCCGGGTACCAGCCGGTTGAAGCCAATTCCGGTCCGCAGGCGCTCGATCTGGCCCGTCAACAGTCTTTCGATTGCGTCCTTACAGATGTGCGCATGCCCGGCATGGACGGCGTGGAATTGCATCGCCAGTTGCACCAGGTCCAGCCCGGCCTGCCGGTAGTTTTGATGACCGCTTACGCCTCGGATGAGATCATCCGCAAGGGCCTGGGCGAGGGGGTGGTGGGCGTCTTCGATAAACCCCTCGATATCAGCAGCCTGCTGGGTTTCTTTGCCTCCCTGGCTCGCCAACATTCCATCGTCATCGTGGACGATGATCCTGATTTCTGCAAGACCCTTGGCGATATTCTGCATCAGCGTGGCTTCACCATTAAGCAAATCTGCGACCCGCATTATGATGTGGATCTGATGACCTTTGAAGCCCAGGTGATCCTGCTGGATATGAAGTTGAATGGCATCAGCGGGCTGGATTTGCTCAAGCAGATCCGCCAGCGCTACCCGGATTTACCCGTCCTGATGGTCACGGCCTACCGCCAGGAAATGACCGCCGCCATCCAGGCAGCCCTGGCGATCAATGCCTATGCCTGCCTGTACAAGCCGCTCGAGATCCCGTCGCTCCTGCAAACCCTGTCCAATCTGCAGTTGAAACGGCTGCGAAAGGTAATTAAAAAGAAAGTTGGATAGTTGTGTATTTGGGTGGTTGCCTGGTTTGCAGGAGGAAACGCAGTGGATGGTTGCATTACTGCTTTTGTGACTAAAACAATACTAAACTATAAAACTATAAAACCATGTAACTAACCAACTAATGAATCGAGGTGCCCGATGAATGCGCAAACTCAAATCGGTAAAATTACTGGAAAAAACGTCTTCCTGATCATCAACCAGCAGATCACACCACTGACCAAGGATGTGACCCGGCTGGGTCGCCAGCTCGACAATGATGTCGTTTTTCAAGAGGAATCCGTTTCCCGAAATCATGCCGAGATCCTTTGTGAACAAGGCAAATATATCCTGCATGATTACTTTCCACTTCTGGTACGTTCGTCAACAGCCGCCGTATCGAACGGTGTGTGCTCAACTCGGGCGACCTGATTTCGCTTGCCAACATCCAGTTCATGTTCGTCAACAACAACCCGCGCATCGCCAGCAATTCTGCCATTGCCACCCGCAGCTTGACCCCCGAGGACCGCCAGAAGGCCAATGGAAAATAAGCGCACCATTCTCATTATCGATGATGATGAGGCCCTGCGGATTGGGCTGGCCGCCACTTTGCAGCGTAAAGGCTTCACGGTTGTGTCTGCCGGCAACGGCCAGGCCGGGTTGGAAAAGGCCCAGGCGCTCCATCCCGATCTGATCATCTGTGATGTGATGATGCCGCCCCCGGATGGGTTCGAATTGCGCAGGATCTTGAGCCAGGACCAGCTGCTTGCCACCATCCCGTTCATCTTCCTGACCGCTCGCAGCGGCATCGAAGATCGACTAAGCGGTATCGATAACGGGGCGGATGATTACATTACCAAGCCCTTCGATCCCAAAGAGCTGGTTGCGCGCGTCGAAGCCGTCTTCAGGCGGGTGGAACTGGAACAGGCGCGTGGTCGTGAGCAGATGAAAGCCATTGCAAACCAGGAGATGGAAAGATTCCAGCATGAGATCCTGCAAAATTTCCACCACGAACTGCGTACCCCGCTTACCAATATCCTGTTGCCGCTCGAAGCCATCCTGCAATCCAAATTCGATGATCCAGAACAACAGATCCGCTTTATCCGGATTGCCCTTTCGAACGCTGACCGCCTGGAATCTCTCACTACCGATTTTATCCTGCTCACCAATATTGACCACGGCTACTTAAATACTGTCCGGCAGCCCATCAATGTGGAAGTGCATATCCTGGTCCCGGCGCGCCGGCGCATGCAGCGCTATGCCGAAAAACATCTCGAACTCGTTACCCATTTATCCTTGCTGGGGCCCGTTTCCGCCCCCCGCAAGGAGTTTACCCATATCGTCTTGCACCTGCTCGATAACGCGTTTAAATTCAGCCCGCCAGGCGGGACAGTGGAATTATCCATCTCATCCGATTTGCAGGGTAATACCAGCCTGGGCGTAAGTGACCAGGGTCCGGGAATCCCGCCGGAACTGCGCGAGAAGGTCTTTGAGCGCTATTTCCAGGGCAGCCAGGGCAACACGCGCGCTTATGAAGGCCTGGGGGTAGGTTTGCCGCTTGCCCGGGCGGTCATCCAGCAATTGGGTGGCAGCCTGCGCATCCTGGACGCGCCCAGCGGGTGTCGCATCGGGCTGTATCTGCCTGCTTGCGGCTCTGGAGAGCCGGCTTATGGATGAGAAACCCATCCCAATCGCCACCTATCAGGCCGGTCAGTCCCAGTCGGAAGGATCCAGGGTCAAAGCCTGGGGGGATGATTTCCATTACCGCGCTCTTTTCGAACAATCGGACGATTGTATTTTTATCATCAGCCTTGGTTTGTCTTACATGGCTGCCAACCCGCAGGCCCTGGAATTATTGGGGTATACGGAAAGCGAACTGGTTGGCAAGCCGGTAAGTGAGATCATGGCTTTGGATGAGTCTCTCGGTCATGCCACCGTTCTGGACGACAGTTCGAACCTGATTGAGCGTATACTGCGTCGGAAAGATGGCACGCTGGTACCGGTCGAGATCAGCACCTCCATTGTCTACGATGGCGCTGGCCAGCCGGCCTATATTCAGAGCATTGCGCGTGATATCACCCTACGCAAGGAAGTCGAGCGTCAGCTCCAGCGCCGCAACCAGATCATGGCTGCCATCAATAGTGCCTCCACTCGCCTGCTCCAATCCACCCGCTTTGAAAACAATATCGGCGCCGTGCTGGAGTCGCTCGGCAAGGCCTGCGGAGCCAGCGCCTCCTTCATTATCGAAATCAAGCTGCCGCCTGCCCCTGCCTCTTTATATGTACTCTTTGAATGGAAAAAAGAGAGTTCTTTTCACCTGGATATTGCCGATAGCCTTGTGCGTAGTCTGAAATCCATTTTGAACAGCCAGCCAGGGCTCTTTTCCGGGAACGTGGATATCCCACAGGCCCGCTCCGTGGCAGCCCTCCAGATTGTCGGCCGGACCGGCTCACGCGTATACCTGGGCCTGTTCTATCCCGATCAGGTGCAGACCTGGCTGTCTGCCCAGCAGGATGCCCTCCAGATCGCAGCCAGCCTGATTGGGGCGGCCTGGCAGCGTAACCAGCACGAAGAAGCCATCCTGGCCAGCGAAGCGCGCAACCGTACCATCATCGAGGCGCTGCCCGACCTCATCATCCGAATGGATGCGCAAGGCAAGATCCTGGATTACAATGCCAAACCCGACCATCCGCTCTTCCAGCCGCACGATGCCGTGGCTGGCAAGTTGCTTTCCGAGATCTGGCCGGAGGATGTTGCCGGGCAGATCATGGGCAGTCAAACCGGGGCAGCCTTTACCGAACCCCATCACCTCAAAGAATTCAGGTTGCCTTTCAGCACGCAGATCTACGAAGCCCGCTTCGCCCCCATCGGTTCGACCGAAGCTTTGCTGGTGGTGCGTGACATTACCGAGCAGGCCAAGCTGAACGAGATGAAATCTGATTTCATCAACCGGGCTTCGCATGAACTCCGTATGCCGCTCACCAATGCCATCCTGATGGTAAACCTGATCCAGGAAGGCGGCGCTCCGGCCGAGATGCAGGAATATTGGAGCATCCTCACCAGTGAGCTCGACCGCCAGAAGGTTCTCATCGAACGTCTGCTGGTGGCTGGCCGTCTGGAAAGCCGGGCGCTCAAGCTGGAGGTTGCCCCCATCGACCTGGCCTCCATCCTGGACGAATCCATCCTGGCGGTCAAGTTGTTTGCCAATAAAAAGAATATCACCATCCAGGTCTCCCAGCCGGCCGGACCGCTTATCATAATGGGGGATAAAAGCGGTTTGCAACAGGTTTTCATCAACCTGATCAATAATGCGGTTAAGTTTTCACCCGAAGGCAGTTCCGTCGATGTGGATGTCACGCTGGAAGCCGGGATGGCCCGGGTGGCCATCTCCGACCACGGCATGGGCATCCCGGCCGAGGATATCCCGCATCTGTGCGAGCGCTTTTTCCGTGGTCGCAATGTCACCATCGCCGAGATTCCCGGCAGCGGCATTGGCCTGTATATTGTCAAATCCATTGTCGAGGAACTGGGCGGCAGCATCCAGGTGGAAAGCGTCCTCAAGCAGGGCACTACCATTTCTGTGACTTTGAAGCGATCAGACCCTCGTTCTGCTGCCTGATTTTTCTTTTTTCCTTCGTGTCCATAGTGTTTAATTCTTTCCAGGTAAAGTAGATTATCCGGATTTTTTCTCCGGGAGAAGCCTTAATGGAACCAAAAACTTTGCAAATCCTGCTCGTAGACGATGACCCCAACCTGCTTGAGACCATGGGGGATATCCTTAAGGTCAAAGGCTTTGCGCCGATCCTGGTAAATACGGGCGCGGCCGCGCTGGCATGTACCGGGGATATTGATGTGGCCCTGATCGACCTCCATTTGGAAGACATCCCCGGCCTGGAGTTGCTGAGCCAGCTAAAAAAACACATCCCCGGCATCGAATGTATCCTGCTGACCGGCCATGCCTCCCAGAGTTCTGCCATTGACGCCATTAACGCCGGGGCCTATTCCTATTTCCAAAAACCCTGTGATATCGACCAGTTGGTTCTTTCCATCCAGCGTGCCGGTGAAAAGCGCGCCGCCGACCAGGCACTGCGCGCCAGTGAAGCGCAGTACCGCTTGCTTGCCACCCATATCTCGGATGTGATCTGGATCCTGGATTTGCAGACCAGCCGTTTCACCTATGTCAGCCCGTCCGTGCAAGGCTTGCGCGGCTATAGTGCGCAAGAAGCCCTGGCCCAGGATTTGTCTGAATGGATTGTCCCAGCTTCCCTTGCTCACATTCAGGACCTGCTGCCCGAACGCATCGAACAGGCCAAAAAGGGCCAGGTTGGACCCTACCAGGAGGAAGCGGAACAACTCTGTAAAAACGGTACTGCCGTCTGGACCGAAACCACCACGCATTACCATCTCAATCCCGAGAACCACCATTTGGAGATTTACGGCGTTACCCGGAATATTTCCGAGCGCAAACAGGCGGAAGAAAAACTGGCAGCCGAAAGATCTCTTTTGCGGACGCTGATTAATAATCTGCCCGATCGTGTTTATGTTAAGGATCTTCAGGGGCGTAAAGTCATTTCGAACATTGCAGACTGGCAGGCCTCCGGGGGAAAAACGATGGAAGATATCATTGGAAAGACCGACCTGGAAACCTATCCGCCGGAATTGGCGCAGGAATTTTGGGCTGACGATCAGGCAGTCATCGAAACCGGGACCCCCATTATCAATCGGGAAGAACCCGGGCGCGATTCGCTGGGCAACCCGGTTAGCGTTTTGTCTTCCAAACTACCGCTGCGCGATGGCCACGGAAAAATTATCGGACTGGTGGGTGTTGGCCGTGATATCACCGGCCGCAAACGGGTGGAAGAGGCCTTGCGCGAGAGCCAGCGCCAGATGGCAACATTGATGGGAAACCTCCCTGGCATGGTATTTCGTTGTAAAAACGATCCCGATTGGACCATGGAGTTTATCAGCGAAGGCTGTTATTCCCTGACTGGTTTTCAGCCGGATGACCTGATCGGGAATGCCCGTAAATCTTATGGACAAATTATCCATCCGGAAGACCGCCAGATGGTTTGGGATGCGATCCAGGCCGGACTTCAGAAAAAAAAGCTTTATCAATTGAATTACCGCATTATCACTGCCCAGGCTGAAGTAAAATGGGTCTGGGAACAGGACCAGGGTGTTTATGATTCTGGGGGAAACCTGATCGCGCTGGAAGGTTTTATCTCCGACATTACCGAGCGCAAACACGCGGAAGCCGCCTTGCAGGCGAGCGATGAGCGCTACCGTGGCGCCATCGCCGCAGCCGGGTTGGTCCCCTATGGCATTGATTATAAAGCGCAGCGTTTTACCTTTATCGGGGAGGATATTATCAAATTAACCGGCTACCCGGCCGGGGAGTTTACCCCGGACTTGATGCGCGCAAGTCTGTTGGAAAGCCACGTTTGGGGACTGGAAGGTACTGGTATTACACCGGATGAAGCCAACCGTCGCTTCATGGCCGGGGAGATCGGGAATTGGCGCAATGACCTGCGCATCCGCACTCGCACCGGGGAAGAGCGCTGGGTCAGCGACATCTCTGTGCCCGTGCTGGATGAAGATGGCAAAGTGACCTCTGCCATCGGCATCTTCCAGGATCTCACCGAACGCAAACGGGCCGAGGCGGAAATGCAGGCCAGCCGGGCCGCCGAACAGGCTTTCGCTGCGCGCCTGACCATTCTATCCGAAACCACCACCGAGCTTTCCCAGGCAGAGAATATAGACGATCTCTGCCGCCGCGCCGTAGAATTGGGCCGGGAACGGCTCGGTTTTGACCGTCTTTCCATCTTCTTTGTGAACAAAGATTCTGCCACGATGCTGGGTACCTTTGGGGTCGATACGGAAGGCCGCATTACCGATGAGCGCTCAGATAGCCATCCCCTCCCGCCTGATTCCAATATCTGGGCAGTCTTGCGCAGCCAGACCCCCCTGCTTCGGATAACCGAAGCGCCGCTCTACTTGAAAGGCCAGGAAGTCGGCCAGGGCAACCACGTTTACGCCGGCCTTTGGGATGGAAACACCGCCATCGGCTTCATCACGGTCGATAACCTGTTGCGCATGCAGCCCATCAGCGATAGCGATTGCGAAATCATCCGCTTGTATGCCTCTGCGGTTGGGCATCTCTGCTCACTTCTCCGTGCCGATGCAAAATTGCAGGCCAGCCGGGCCGCCGAAGAGGCTTTCGCGGTGCGCCTGGCTGTTCTCTCGGAAGCCACCACCGAGCTTTCCAAAGCGGATGGAATTGATGCACTTTGTCGCCGTGCCGTGGAATTGGGCCGGGAACGTCTCGATTTCGACCGTCTCTCCATCTGGTTTTTGTCAAAAGATCGCCTCAGCATGCAGGGCAGCTTTGGTGTGGATACCAAAGGCCATATTACTGACGAACGCACCGATAGCTTCATCCTTGGCGAAGATTACCCCAGCATGTCGGTTATTCTGGACCGGACCCCTTTGTTACACCGCAAGGATGCTCCACTGGCGCTGAGTGGACAATTGGTTGGACAGGGCGAACATGTCACCGCCGGTCTGTGGGATGGCAAGAGCGTGATTGGCTACATCAGCCTCGATAACCTGCTGCGCAAACTGCCATTCAGCGAACGGGATTGCGAAATCATCCGTCTCTACGCCACTGCAATCGGCCATCTCACCTCGCTGAAACGCGCCGAGCAGGAAGTGCGTGCCAGCGAGGGGCGCTACCGCATGCTGGCTGAGAACATGAGTGATACTATCTGGTTGATGGATTTGGATTTGAAGACCACTTATATCAGCCCGTCGGTTACCAAACAGCGCGGCTATACCCTCGACGAACTCAACACGATTCCACTCGACCAGCAGATGACGCCCGAGAGCTTCGCCAGCGTCGTAAAAATGTATACCACCGAACTGGCACCCGAACGATTGGCACAGTCTGATCTATCCATCTCTACCACGCTCGAACTGGAAATGTACCGCAAGGATGCCAGCGCTTTCTGGAGTTTGAACACTTTCACACTCATCCGCGACCCTCACGGGCTGCCGCTGACCATCCTGGGGACTGCCCGTGATATCACCGAAAGCAAGAAAGCCTGGGACGCGCTCCAGAATAGCGAAAAACGCTTCCGCGCCTTGATCGAGAATAATACCGATGCCATCGTCCTGGTTGACCCGCGCGGCCGGGTCTTGTATGAAAGCCCCGCCTATGGCAGGATGGCTGGCCGGGATGTCCACGAGCGCCTTGGTCGCAGCAGCTTCGAATTTGTCCATCCGGAAGACCTGCCGGCCATTGTCGGGTTGCTCAATGGATTGGTCCAGTCGCCTGGCCGGATCGCACAGGCTGCCTTCCGTAACCAGCATAAGGATGCTTCCTGGCGCTGGGTTGAAGCCACGGCGGCCAATTTGCTGGGCGAAAGCGCTGTCCAGGCCGTGGTCATCAACCTGCATGATATCACCGATCAAAAACAGGCCGAGCAGACCCTCCTGACCACCGAACGCATCTATCGCCAGGCCATTACCAACGCCGGGGGTGTTCCCTACCAGATGGATTACGCCAGCGGCAACTACGTTTTCCTGGGCGAGGGCATCCAGAGTCTTACCGGCTACCTGCCGGCCGAGCTGACCGGGCCCTTATTCATCAGTCGCGTGCGCCAGATTGAATCCTTCGGGCAGTACAAGGACGTGCCGCATGATGAACGCGTCCGGTTGGCCCGCCAGGAAAATGTAATCCAGGAATGGCGTGAGGATTACCTGTTTGCCCGTAAAGATGACTCGCTGGTCTGGCTGGCCGACCATTCCGTACCGGTTAAAGACGGCACCGGCAAAGCAATCGGCTCCCTGGGCATCCTGATGGATATCACCGAGCGCAAGCAGACCGAGGAAAACATCCGCCAGCGGATAAAAGAGCTGGAGGTACTTTACGAAACCGGCCTTTATATCAGCAGCCTGCTCGAGCCAAAAGAGATCGGCCGCAAGGTCATTGAAGTTCTGTCTGAAAAGCTATCCTGGAGTCATGCCTCCATCCGCCTCTTCAACTCCGACACGCAGCGTCTGGAATTGCTGGTATTGAACCGCCCCGGTCTGACCGCACAACAGCTCGCGGCCGAAACGCGCCGGCTGAACCGGGCTATTGCAAAACCCGGCCAGGGCCTCAGTGGCTGGGTCGTTCAACATGGTCAGCCGATTCGCTCCGGGGATGTCAATTCCGACCCGCGTTTTGTCCGCACCTTCAAGGGCATCCGCTCCGGGCTGTATGTACCCATTCAGGTGGGCCAGCGCACCATCGGCGTGATCGGGGCGGAAAGTGAACGTCCCGCCGCGTTTTCGGAAGCCGATGAGCGCCTGTTGACCACCCTGGCCGCCCAGGCTGGGATCGCCATGGAAAATGCCCGCCTGCTGGCAGAGACCCTCCGCCAGGTGGAAGAACTGGGTGCCTTGGCAGATGTTTCGTCTGCGCTGCGCACCGCTCTTACGCGTCCCGAAATAATCGCGGTCATCCTCGATCAATTGATGATGGGCCTTTTCCATAATGATGACTCCTGCCTGGTCGCTTGCGACCCGTTTAGCGGTGTGAATATTATTGAGGCAGCGCGTGGAAAATGGGCTAAAAATGTGGGCTTGCGCTTGGATCCTGGCAAAGGGCTGAGCGGGCGGCTGGCACAGACGCGACTACCTTATCAAAGCCAGGATATACTCCCGGGAGAGTCCGCGTCGGAAGTGGAATTTTCAGATCGGCCGGAAGCGCTGGCAGGCATGCCGCTGCTGGTTCAGGGTCAGTTTATTGGTTCCCTCTGGATTGGACGTACAAGCAAAAAGAAACCGCAAAGCCCTGTCCCCTTCAGCGCCAACGAAATGCGTTTGCTGGGTTCCGTCGCCGATATGGCCGCCAACGCGCTCCAGCGTGCCAGCCTGCACGAACAGGCCCTCAAGCATGCTGATGAACTGTTGGCGGTTAACAACTTGGGGCGCTCGCTGGCAGAAACACTCGATGTCGATCAGATTTTCAAGAAATTGGATGAGACCGTCTGGCAATTATTGCCGGAAATCTCCCTGGTTGCCATTGCTCTTTATGATTCCGAGAAGAAACAGCTCACCTGCGTCCGGTTTAATACGGATGAGGGACTGGTGGATCCTGCTTCTCTTCCGCCCGCTCCGCTCGAGCCGCCCGGCCAGGGCACCCAAAGCGAGGCCATCCACACCCGCCAGCCAGTCATCATTAATAATTTGCGCCAGCGGCTCGCCCAGCTCAGTTTCAAAATGGATGTTGGCTCTAACGATGGTCGGGTTACACAATCCGGTTTGTATGCTCCGATGCTGGCGCAGGGCCGGGTGATCGGCGTATTGCAGGCGCAGAGTTATACCCTGAACCGTTTCAGCCAGGCCGAGGCCGGCTTATTATCCCTGGTTGCCAATACTGCCGCAGCCGATATCCAGAATGCCCACTTGTTTACTGAGACCCAAAAACGCCTGAAAAACCTGGCGGCCTTGCATGAGATCGACGTTGCCATCAGCGCCAGCGTGGATATCCATGTCACCCTCGATATCTTGTTGGAGCAAACTGTTTCCGAATTGAACGCGGATGCCGCCGCGATCCTCCTGCTTAACCCGTTGTCCCGTACCTTGGATTATGCCGCCAGCCAGGGCTTCCGCAATCACCAACTCAAAGGGTTGCATATCCCATTGGGCGCCGGGCTGGCGGGGCAGGCAGCCTTGCAACGGCAAACCCAGAGCGCTTCCAACTTGCAGGATGGCCTGCCCTCACCCGATTCCCAGCGAACTGCCATCAATATTTATGATGGCGAGGGCTTCATGGCTCATTATGCCGTTCCACTCAATGCCAAAGGTCAGGTCCAGGGCGTTTTGGAAGTCTTCCTGCGTTCCCCCATCCAGCCTGATGATGATTGGTTTTCCTTCCTCGAAACTCTTTCCCGCCAAGCTGCCATCGCCGTTGACAGTAGCAACCTGTTCGACAATCTTCAGCGTTCGAACACGAACATCGTTCTGGCCTATGATGCCACCATCCAGGGTTGGTCGCAGGCGCTCGAGCTGCGCGACAAGGAAACTGAAGGCCATGCCCGGCGCGTCACCGAACGGACCGTGCAACTGGCCCAACTTGTCGGGATTCCCGCCGCGGAATTGGAACACGTCCGGCGCGGCACGCTCCTGCACGATATTGGCAAAATGGGCATCCCGGATGCCATCCTGCTCAAGCCGGACAAACTGACCGAGGCAGAGTGGGTCATCATGCGCCAGCATCCTGTGCTGGCTTATGAAATGCTCTCTTCCATTGCCTATCTGCGGCCTGCCCTCGACATTCCCCATTACCACCATGAAAAGTGGGATGGCAGCGGCTACCCGGATGGGTTGAAAGGCGAGCAAATTCCCTTATATGCCCGTATTTTCGCCATCGTGGATGTCTACGATGCTTTGACGAATGACCGTCCCTATCGCCCGGCCTGGACCTCCGCCCAGGCATTCGAATACATCCGTGCACAATCCGGTAAGCATTTTGATCCTGCCATCGTCGAGACTTTCCTGAACATGCTTGCCAGGAAAAATTAGATCCTT
>Ga0182027_10004845_pt1 | contig 20654 bp, 15 predicted proteins | sample 712E1DmetaG_FD_121300 | JGI IMG/M metagenome (GOLD analysis project Ga0182027, IMG submission 121300) | Permafrost microbial communities from Stordalen Mire, Sweden - 712E1D metaG (Illumina Assembly) | ecosystem: Environmental > Terrestrial > Soil > Wetlands > Permafrost | place: Sweden...
ACCGGTCAACGCCTGCAGGTACATCGCCGCCCGGATGCCGTTCTCGCCAAAGAACTGACGCCCCAGCGACCAGGCCGTATTCAGATTCACCGGCTTGCTGCGGGCATAGAGCCGGGCAAATTCTAGAATCGTTTCCGCAGGCACCCCGCAGATTTTTTCCGCCCATTGCGGCGTTTTATCGGTGCCGTCGCTTGTTCCCAGCACATACTGTTGCCACTGCCGCAGGCCTTCGGGCTCTACCCACTTGGCGATGAATTCATTGTCGCAAAGGTCTTCTTTAAACCAGACGTTGGCCATGGCAATCATCATCGCCACGTCGGTGGTCGGCCGGATGGGAATCCACTGGCTGGCCACGGCTTCGGCGGTCGGGTTGTACCGCGGTTCAATTGAGATTATCGGAATGCCGTGTTCCCTGGCGCGCAGCAGCGTATAAACTACATGGTTGCTCAAAGTAGTCGCCGGATTAAATCCCCAGAGCACGATGAGTTTGGATTTTAGCAAGTTGCCCTCATCCTGCCGGTCTTCGCCGCCTTTTCGGCCTAAAACCCACCTTTCCGGCTCATCAGCCCCCTGCTTGGAATGGGCTCCCCAGTCTGAAACCCCTGCCCCAAACCAGGGACTAAGCACAAAACTGTCATGACTGACATCGCCAATTGAAAGCGGACCATATTTTTCTTTGTAATAGTTCAATTTATCCGCGATAGTATCCAGCGCTTCATCCCAGGAAATCCGCTGCCATTTCCCTTCGCCTTTCTCCCCCACCCTTTTCAGCGGATACTTTACCCTGTTCGGGTCGTACAGGTTGCGGATATGTGCATATCCCTTGGTGCAAGGGCGCGTAGTGATCATAAACTTGTTGAGCAACTCGTCGGAAAGGTATCCGTCTTCCCGCGCGATGCCGCGGTTTACGGTATCATCCGGTTCCACCGCCCATATCCGGCCGTCTCTAATATGCACTTTGAGGATGCACATATTAAAACAATGTTCGGTACAGGTGGTGTACCTGATGACTTCGTTATTCTGCGACTCGCTGCGCGAACTTGTCGTGCTCATTACCTCACACCTGTCCCACGTCCGGCCGTAACATTAATCAGGATTTACCAGGGGCTTGTCTAAAGAAGTGACTCTATTCAGGGAAAAGGGCTGCCGCATCAATCAATGGGCAAGTATAATTTGTGGCGTATTGGTGGACTATCTTTATTATATTACGGATTGCGAGATTCCATCAATGAATATTGATAGATTATCAAGATTTGTTGATAATTATAACACAGCCTCAACCACTAAAAACTTTACTCCTGTTTGAAACGGTTTTCCATTTCTTTCAGAAAGTTTTCGACATCCGTGGAAAGTTGGGGCATTTCTTCCTTCTGTCTGGTGGCGGATTGCGCGTCGTAATAATCTTCCAGATGGGTGACAACATCTTTCAGCTTCCGGCTGCGATTAACCTCGACATCAATGTCTTTTATCTGCTGCCGCGCCCGGCGGAGGATCTCTTCATCCAGCGGAATACCGTATAGACTATGGATCACTTCCAAGAGCCGCACCTGACCCGTGTAGTCCTTTTCCAGCTGCGTGTATTGCGGCAGGCGCACCATCAAGCTGACCGTTTCAATGCCCATTCTCCCTGCTTCCTGTGTAATCAACGAACAGATAGTGATCGGGCCTTCGTAGGAACTGGAACCGACGCCGGCCTTTTTCAGCGCGGCCGTAGCATTCTCTGCCGCAGAGCCCCCGGTCACAATCAGCGGGCGCGTGTGCGGCACCATGTCGTACATGCTGCCCAGCAGACAATACCACCGGATGCCTAATGTCGTCAGCAACCGTAGAACGGAGCTGATATACCGTTCGGCGAACATATTCGGTTCCAGCATGTTGATAAAAACAAAATCCTGTCCCTCCGCCTGCCTGGCAAATGTCAGAATTGTGTTTGGGATAATAATTTCCCGGTTGCCCTGCTGGTACCGCGCCATGGGGCGGTACCGCGTGAAATCAAAGAACATTCCCGGCTGGCTGATTTTTCCCAACTGTTCGGCGGACATGACCGACTCCAGCCAGCTCATCGCCAGTGTGGCCGCATTGCCGGCATCGGTCCACGGCCTCAACACCACGATGGCATGGGGACTACGCAGCGCCGGTAAAGGCTCAACCAAGTCAAACATTCCTAACTTCATAGCTACATACTAGCAGAGTTCAGCAAACAGAGTAAAACAGTATTAATACCACGGGAGATAGCGGTTTTATCTGTTATAATCTACCTAGTTGAAAACTAAAAATGAACTTTTTCGAGATAAATTGAAAGATACAAATTCCAAGGAACGACTAAAAGAGGTCGCCCTGCTCTTTCTGAGATTGGGCGCTACCGCTTTTGGCGGGGCTGCCGCCTACATCGCCATTATGCAGCAGGAAACAGTCCGCAAACGCGGCTGGCTGGACGACCAGAAATTTCTGGACATGCTGGGTATTTCCAATCTCATTCCCGGCCCCACTGCCACCGAAATGGCGCTTTACATCGGATTGGAACAGGCGGGCTGGCCCGGATATTTGTCAGCCGGACTGCTGTTTATTATTCCCGGGATGCTCATCACCATCGCCATCGCCTGGGCGTATGTCAGATATGCATCGCTGCCGGCGGTCGGCTGGATACTCTACGGCGTCAAACCGGTAATTATCGCGATTATCCTTCATGCGCTGTGGAACCTGGGGAAAAAAGGCATCAAAGGGCCTTTGACTGCCATCGTCGGCGCGGCGGCAGTTGCCGCTTATCTTCTCGGTCTAAACGTTATCGCCATCCTTTTCGGCGGCGCAACGGTGGTGCTGCTATTTCAAAGCGAAAAGCACTTCCGGTCGCGGATACTACCGGTGTTGCTGTTTCCATCGTTATTACGTTTAAAAATTCCGGCGCTTTCCGCAGACAAAGTCCCGTTCAAGCAAACCACCCTTTTCCTCACTTTTCTTAAAATCGGCGCTTTGATTTACGGCGGCGGCTACGTGTTATTTGCTTTCATTAATTCTGAATTTGTAACACATCTGGGATGGCTGACCCACCAGCAGCTGCTGGATGCCATCGCGGTGGGGCAGATTACACCGGGACCGGTTTTTTCCAGCGCTACCTTCGTCGGCTACCTGATGGGAGGCTGGCAATCGGCGTTACTGGCCACCCTGGCCATTTTCCTACCGGCCTTTGTTTTCGTCGCCCTGGCCAGCCGCATCCTACCATCAATTCGAAAAGCATGGTGGGCAGGCGCGCTGCTGGACGGCGTCAATGTATCGGCCCTCGGTTTAATGGCAGCGGTGACATACCAGCTGGGACGCGCTGCCATTATCGACTGGTTTACAATCGCATTGACACTGGGGACCCTGGTTTTAGTAATGAAAGTCAAGATAAATTCCACATGGTTAATGCTGGGCGGGGCGCTGCTGGGAGTCGGCTATAAATTTCTGATACGGTGATTCGGCAATACAGGATTAGGGGACGTATTTCTTTTCCAAGCCCTCCCAGAAATCCAGACCTTCCATCTGGTGCAGGAAATCGCTGGAAGGCCCATCCGACGGGTGGTAACCCTTGATTGTTCCCTCGTCGTGGAGCGTTTGCAGCAATTCCAGCGCCAGCTTCATCAATGCGCCGTTCATCGGTCCCGGTGCCCAGATTTTGGCGCCGATATTTTCCCAGTCTTTAGCAGAAAAATCGGCGGCCGGGCCTTGCCCGGCCATACCCCAAATCATCACTTCCGGTGCGCCGATTGCTTTAAAAAGCTGCTCGATTTCGGTTTTGGTTCTCAACCCGTATTTTGATTTCGGCAGTCTGGCCTGAGGCAAAATTACATCTACTCCCAGTTTCAGACAGTCTTTGGCGCGTGCCACCACTTCCTCATCGCCCAGCGTGGAGCCGGCTTCGATCCTGGCCACAACCACCACGTCCTTGTCTTCTTTATCCCTGGCCTCCAGTACCGCGCCGATTTTACCCAAATATTCTTCCCGTGAAACCACCTGCTGAATCGCCAGCCCCGGACCTTTGTAGGGGTGTTTCTGGTCGTTGAGAAAAATACCAGCCACTCCGAGTCTGATAAGGTTCTGCGCCGTCCGGTAAGCGGAAAGCGCTCCGCCAAATCCGTCTTCAGCATCAAAAATCAGCGGGATGTGGATAGAATTCATCATGTTTCTCAAAGAGGTAATCGCTTCGGTCGCGGTAATCAGTCCGTATGGAAAACCGAACTCCGTGTTGCGGATGCCGGCCGTACACATGAACATCGCCTTAAATCCCACATGCTCGATACACGCCGCCGTATTGCAGTCAAAGGCATGCGGCGCCACCAAAATCCCAGGTTCTTTTAGTATTTCACGCAGCATCGTGGACTTTTTCAATTTTTATCTTCCTGTTCCGAATTTATGACCGTTGCAGAGTCGCCGGGAACCGCATTTATCGCGACTAATTCACTACTGGGCTACCGGTTTTGTGCCCCGGTAACAGGTTACCAGCAGATTCGGCCCGGCATGGGAACCCAGTATCGGGCCGATTTCTCCCATGATGATTTTTTCCCGCGGGTATAGAGGAGCAATCCGGTTGGCCAGACTGTTCGCTTCGTCTTTAGTAGTATTGTACATGATGGCTAAATCTTTAACGTTCCCTTTTTCGCTGAGTGCGTCCGAAAGGAAAGAGTACTGTTTTTCAATCCCTTTGGCATAACTGCGCGCCTGTCCCACCGGCACGACAATCCCGTCTTTCATGCCCAGCAGGGGTTTAATATTGAGCAGTGTCCCCAATAATTTTTTGGCCTGACCGATGCGGCCGCCTTTCGCCAGGTATTTTAACGAGTCGAAAAGCACCATAAAATGAATTTGAGGAATTGCTTCATTAACTTCTTTGATTACCGCCGCCATGTTTTCACCGGCTTTGGCCGCTCTGGCCGCTGCAATGCAAATCATGCCCAGCCCAATCGTCATCGAATCAGAGTTGATGACCTCGATGGGACATTTGCTTTTTATCAGGTCCCTGGCCTGTTTGGCAGAATTGGACGTACCGCTGAATTTGTCGGAGAGGTGGATTGAGACAATGCCGTCCGCATCTTTGACCAGTTTTTCATAGGTTTCTTTAAAATCCAGCGGCGACGGCTGAATGGTATTCGGATAAACGTCCCCGTTCACCAGCCGCCGGTAGAATTCCCCGTTTGAAATCGTTACCCCGTCTTTGAAAGTTTCCTCACCAAATCTGACGTAGAGCGGAACAACTGTAATTCCTAATTCTTCTCGTAACTTTGGGGGAATATCGGCGGCGCTATCAGTCACAATTTTTATTTTCGTCATGTTTCCCCTTAGTATGATTTTTCGGTTAAATATTGATGGTTTAATTTTATCCCGGTGCCGCGCAGCAAAAATTATCTGGTTGTTGCCTGTGCCCCGTGCCTCTAAATCTCCACATTAGTGTATTTGGTTTTGATTATATTCTCTTCACCGGTAATTTATCAACCTGAAATTAGCCTTGACCGAAATAATGTTTGGGAAATAGTTCAAGTCTCTAAAACAATAAAGATGGAGACAAGAGAAGAAATTTATTTTTACTACTGGTAAAATTTCACATTATTTGGTACGATATGGAACAAGAACAGGCGGCCTTCTGCTTAAAGAAGGGCAGCCGGGCTGGGACGGCAGTGGTAAATACTCCACAGGACTTATGATTCGGTGGAGTATTTTTTATTATGAAAAACAACATATTTAAAAAAATATCGGATAGAATCTCCAGTAGAAACGGCGCGGCAATACTCGCCATGAGTGTTGTCGTAATCCTGGTGATTCTTAAAGTCATCGTCTCCTTTATTAGCCGTAGTATCAGTATTTCTGCCCAGGCGATGGATAGTTTCCTCGACCTTTTTGCCATCGGCTTTACGACCTTTGCAGTCCGAATGTCGGTCGCTCCAGCTGACGAAGAACATCCTTTCGGTCACGGCAAGATAGAGGGTGTATCGGCGCTAATTCAGGCATTTTTAGTGCTGGTCGCCGGCGCTTTTATTATTTACTCATCGATCGAACGCATTATTAACCGCACGGTCATTAAACCGGATACGGGTATTATTGTGATGGTAATCTCAATTATCGTCAGTTTTCTGCTTGCCCGCCACCTGCACCGGGTGGCTACAGCCAAAGAATCCGCCGCCATCGAAGCCTCCGCCCGTATGATTAATGCCGACTTTTATTCGGCATTGGGCGTGTTATTGGGGCTGGTGGCAGTCCGTTTGACCAAATTGCAAATCCTTGACCCGATTATTGCGTTAATCATGGTGGTCTTCGTGCTGAAAGCAAGTTATGATATTGTTTTACGGGCTTTCCGCGAACTGACAGATTACTCGCTGCCTAAAGAAGAGCAGGAAATTCTGAATAATTGCATCCAGGAACATTTCACCCAACTGGTAGATTTCCACGCCGTGCGCAGCCGCCGTGCCGGCAGCGAACGGTTCGTCGACCTGCACCTGGTAATGCCGCGCTATGTCAGCGTCGAAGATGCCCACAATATGTGTGATCATCTGGAACAGGACATCAAAGCTAAATTACCGAACACTAATGTGGTAATTCATGTTGAACCCTGTTCTGATAACGATTGCGTCCGCTGTTCCATCACTATTTGCAGTCAGCGCAAACCTCAACCACGAATTAAATGACAAACCATTGGAGAATAGAGACAAATTAATCGGTGGTTATTCCGAATACCGGCGAACGCAGCTTGAAAACCAAGTCATTACCGAAATACGGGATAAACTTCAATAATTCGGTAGTAACGACTTTATGTCAATCAAACGCACGTTTAAACAAATTGACTTTTCCAGTAAAATAACCTATGAACCGTGATTTGTGGTGGTTGCCGAACAGGATGCCAATACCAGTGATATCACCATGAGAACGGTTAGTATAATCCAGATGGCTCCCTTTTTCATTTGACCTCCCTTTTTACCGTATTATTTTGTTAATCTTCAAACCGGATGTGTAAGACTGGCTCTGCCACTACACCCGATTAATCCCAGGGCTCCATCACGGGAGGGGACAACCACAAACTTAGCTGTAAGTCCAACAACAAACTCACAGAACCCTGAACTCCCCTGGCAAAGCCAGTCTTACTGTAGCTGACAAACTGATAGTCATGAGATTTCTGTATAGTATTCAGTACAGAATTATAATGTAATTTATCGGAAAGTATATCATCGGTTGAAATATTTGTCAACGGCATCATAGAATATCTTGCTGCGACTGTTGCAATAGAAATGACTTGAAAAATGCTGTCTGTGTACCGGATTTATTTATCACCGTTCATTTTCGCATTTCAGAATAAAAACACTTATGTTACAATAAAATAACCTTAAAAATATTCCCGTCTCGAACTGAAATTATCCCTAGAGTGTTCATATTTTTAAGGAAATAATCCCGGGAAATCGATAAGGTGCAAAATAATCCGGAAAAGAATAATCCCACGGTAGCTTTTTGGCGCAAGACGCGGCTGTTAGGCCTACTCTTCGGCATTATCGGCATCCTTGTCCTGGGTTACTTCATCCTGAAAGCTCTAAACAGCGTGGCGGTGCCGGATATCAGCCAGGGCATGAGTTACGGGCTGCTGTTTATCGTGGGACTGTTGACCGGTTTTCACTGTATCGCGATGTGCGGCGGGTTCGTCATCGGCTTTACAGCCGGTGGAGCCCGGGAAAAAGGAAACACCTGGCGGGCGCCGGCGCTTTACGGGGCAGGTAAACTGGTTTCCTACACGGTCATCGGCGCCGTCTTTGGCGCGGTCGGTTCACTAATCGCCTTCACTCCTTTAATCCGGGGGGTCGTCGGCATCGTTGCCGGCGTTCTGCTGGTCATTTACGGCATTAACCTGATGAATTTTATTCCGTGGCTACGGAAGTTATGGGTCCGGCAGCCGGGATTCATCATGAACTGGATGGGGACTAAAAACCCGAAAAATGCAACATTGCATCCGCTGGTAGTGGGATTATTGAACGGGCTGATGATTGCCTGCGGGCCGCTGCAGGCAATTTACATTCTGGCGGCGGGTACCGGCAGCCCATTAGAGGGCGCCAAGTTGCTTTTCATCTTCGCTCTGGGTACATTGCCGGTGATGCTCGGTTTTGGCTACCTGACAACGGTGGTTTCGCATAAAATAACCGCCCGTTTACTGCAAGCTTCAGGAATTATTGTATTGGTGCTGGGACTGGTGATGTTGAATCAGGGACTGGTATTAACCGGTTCCGGATTCGATGTCAACTCGCTTTTTACATCCAAATTTTCGACTTCAGCTCAAGATTCAGCCGTTAAATCAACTATTAGCGGCGGCTATCAGACCATCCACATGGATGTTACGGCCGCCGGCTGGCAGCCGGCAAAATTCGTCCTTAAGGCAGGCGTACCCGTGAAATGGGTCATTGACGGCAAAGAAATCACAGAATGCAATAAAGCGATTCAGGTGCCGCAATTAGATTTATCCTTCAACATCCAACCCGGCCTGCAAACCATTGAATTTACGCCCACGACCGCCGGGGTTATTCCGTGGAGTTGCTGGATGGGTATGATCGACGGCAGCTTCATCGTCCAAAAATAGCCGTTATTGGAAATTATTGCGCAGGAACAACCTGGATGTTACACAATTCTTTGACCCAGTTATCCCCGCCGGTTAACTGGTTCTGCGCGGTCATAATGCCCAGCATCAGGGGACCGGATTCGCTATCCAAGGCGGCGCCGCTTTGTTCGTAAACAACAAAAAGCACCGGTTTCGTGGATGGGGTAATTTGATTTCCTGAAGTGTCTGAAACGGTGAAATTACCATTAACTACCTGGTCGTAGGTTAAGGTTCTGGTGTAGTTGTCTTTAGCGGTCACCACCAGGCTTTCCTTATCGGTCATACCGCCAACCGCCTTCAATAAAGTCGACATCGATACGCCTTTATATTGCGTCGATGAGACATTGCCATGCATCGTGCTCATTCCACCCCAGCCGGAGATTGAAGGCATTGCTTTCAAATCCGCCAGTGAGTAACTGACTGTTTTAGTACCGTTAGTTACCGTCAGGATGGTGTCTGCCGACGTGGTAGTCACAGCACCGGACGCAGATGTAGGCGTAGTGGTCTGATTTTTCACACAACCCGCCAGCAGAAGAGTTGAGGCAATGATCAGAGAAACAAGTATCAAGGCTAATTTTTTCATTCCTAATCAGACTCCTTAATAATTTTTCAAATCCATGTTTTGGCAGCAACAAAAAAAACACCGCGAAGGTGCGCTAAAACCAATAATCGTATCCAAACAGAGCAGCCTCTGTTTTCCAAACACGGGAGGCATCCCCGTTCCCGGTGATACCATTCAGGATCCTTTGGGGGCCCGGCGGTAAATATCTCATACTTTTCGGTTGCAGGGATATTTACTCGAAGAGTAATCTCAATGTGAAATTAAAATTACTTTAGCATAATCGAAAGTTTGGAGTCAAAAAGCAACCGGATATATTGATTTGTAAACTACCAGCGGATTCAGGAGTGATTATTTGGGGAAAAATATATTTGGAAATTCTGTAACTTTTCTTGAAATTGGAGTATGCGGCGCCCCTCGCGGCAAACAGGATGATAAGATGCGATTTGGGATTTTACCTCAAACTGCGACGAAATACCCGGATTGTAGATTAAAAGCTTCTGCTGCCTGATGTGGGGTGTATTGAAGTGGATTCCCGCGTTTTTTAGAAAAGTTTTTACTGCTGCAGGAGGGCCGGAGTGCTTCAAACCCCTTTTATTCTGTCGCTGATGTTAACCCTTTATACATCAGCTCGTTGAGCTGAGTACCTTGTAGTCAGGAATCAAGAAAATAGGAAAAAGATAACGTCACAGGCAGAGACGCCTGTGCAACTACATTGGACTCCGTTAGATTCACTTCTTCCCGATTCTTCGGCTTTCGTGCGCACGGTAGTGGTTTGAAAGCCGGATTCCCGATCAGATCGGGAATGACAGCGAGTGAGGAGGGTATAAGACTCCGTTCTGACCCGCCTGAGACGGACTGTTCCAACTGGGGCTGTCCGAAATCTCTGGATTATCAGGTCAAGCCCGATAATGACAGGAATGGACTTAGGTGGACAGGTTATAAACCTGTCCCCACAGTAAAGTATATTTGAATCGTATTTCAGGGATTTACCAAGGCAGGGTGATTTGATGGATTCCTGTACGTTTGCTTCGATGTAATTCTACAGAAGCAAAGTATACATTGACTGCGTCAAGCACTGAAAATGGCTCTTCGGTCTTCTATCGGCAACGGAGAAGAGACCGCCTTTCAATTATCAGTGAGTGGCGTCAGATTTATGGCTCAAAAATCCAATAAAAAAACTATCAATAATTAATGCGCCGAAGTTTTCGGACAACCTCCCTTTGTATTTGCCTGTTTTTTTGTAATCCGGAGCATTATCAGGACTTGCCGGCCCGCATAATTACGATAACAACCGCGACGACCAGAATTACGCTGACAGCCACAAATCCGTAGAGGAGACCGGAAGGAATGACGGGTTTGCTGCCGGACGCAGTTTTAGCCGTGGTGGTAGTCTTTGTTGTTGTCGTTGTTGTCGTGGTAGTAGTCTTCTGTGCAGTTGTAGTCGATGAGGCATGAGCTGTCGTAGTGGTGTTAGCCGCGGCAGTGGTAATAGTAGTAGTTGTCGAACTTGCCGGACCATTCACCAAAGCAAACTGTAAACCTTCGAACTGCGCCGGCGTTGGGGCCGTGGCAGGATTAGACCCAGCCGCGCTGGCAATCGCTACTTCGATAAAATCGTTAGCGGTACTCACCGTTAAATTCGAACAAACCTGCCAGTTGGAGGCGGTGGTGTTATAGAAATAGACCAGGCTATTCTGGGTAATCGGAGTAGCGGTCGTGTCGTAGAAATCGACGGCTGCCGAAGCAGCGCCGGTCCCAAAACCAAAAACATCAAAATACAGTAACGGGGTCACAGTGGCCGGTAAAACCGCGCTGACGGGATTTGAGTCCAAAACCGCAGCGCCCAGAGTGGTCAGACCGGATGAGGCTGTCACATTCACGCCAACAGCCGTCTGGGCAGTCAAAGTCATGCCGGAAGCTCCGAGGATAAACATGGAGGCGGTTGGATTAGCCCCCAGCGGCGAAGCATAAGAAACGCTGGAGGTTGATGAAGGATTGTTGCTGGGACCTCCCCAGTAGTTCCGGGTGCAATTCAATACGCCGCCGGCGGTATCGACAGCGTTTTTCGCATTACTGCTGAATGAATTCAACATCGCAACGACCAGATTATCGTTACCTGAAACATTAATAATGTTGTTTAAACTCTTGGTAACAACGTTGTTATAGATGTTGAAACCACTGGTGGCAGTGACAACAATCGCATCGTGGCTGGAAAGGACGCCGCACGAAGTAACCGTGTTGCGGACAAATGAACCACCCGCGCCGGCATTACCGACCGTTAACGCGGTGGTTAAGCCAACGAAATTAGAATCACTGATAACGGAAGAGGTGCCACCGTTCAGTGTAACCCCGAAACCGGCGCCGGATGCGCCGTTGAAAGTTGAACCGTTGACAATAGTATTTGCCGTGGATGTAATCCCGATACCGGTGCCGGCGACGTTAAAAGTTGAACCGTTGATGTTAGTGACCGCTTTGGCGACCAGTCCGGTGGCGCCGGTGGCCACGGCGAATGTGTCGTTCGTCAGAGTATTAGTGGCACTGGCGCCCGCGGCGCTCATCGTTAAAGCGCCGCTCGCTATGGTAGAATTTGTTACCGATGCCGAAGTAGACGCCCCACCGCCCATGGTGAGAAGACCGCCAGCCGAAGCATCAATGGTAACTTTGTCAATAAGTGAAGTGGTGCCGGTCATAGACCAGGGAGAGGTTGATTGCAAAATCACTGTACCGGCATCAGCATCAGTGCCTTGAATCGTGCAGGCAACCGTAATGCTGGCAGGATAAGCGCTGTGGTAAGTGCCGGCGGTTAACTTGATGGTGGCGCCGGCCAGAGACTGGGATTGCACCGCCGTCAACGCGGTGGCTAAATCATTGCTCGTGGTTATCAACGCTCCGGCGCTGTTGTACACCGAAGCAATACCGGCTAACCCGGTGGCAGTAGTCGCGGTAGTGGTAATGACATTGGAAGTTACCGCCGTCGATTCAGCGGCAGTGCTGACGGAAACTGTATAATTACCGATGGCGGCCGGGTTAGTAATATTGGTAAAGGTTAATGTGACCGCAGTACCGGCAGCAAGGCTTGGGATCGCGACAGACCCGTTCAGTGTATTAATTGTGGCAGCCTGCCCGGCTATCGTCGTATCCGCGGTGATTGTGGTTAAGCTCAAGGCAGTTGCCCCGCCGGTTTGAATTGTTACCGCCGGGGTCCCGACCAGAATGCCGGTGCCGAAGGTTACCACGATGGCGGCCGCATTCGTGGGTTGCGCAGAGCCCAGCGTGAATGTGACGATATAGGGAGTGGCAACGCTAATGGTTGTATTGCCCACTGCCAGACTGACTCCGGTAAGTGCAGAAACCGGGGCGACGAGCGCGGTTGCCAACATAGTTATAACAGCAATCACACCCAAAATTGCAAATAATTTGCCTTTCATCGACTTTATCATAATCCTCCTGAATTTCTTTCAGCCCTGACGCCAAAAAGCTTCCGCGCCCGGCAATAAATTTACCCGTCTTCTTAAAAGCAGCTTCTGATGCGGACTAAATCGTTCGTGGTACCTTTGCGTACCGGTTCTCCGGCATCAACGACTGCTGATAAAAATCACTTATTGCTATTATATCATCAATGATATCATAGTCGACCGGGAATTGATAAGCCGGTTCAAGCCTGCGGCAGCGCTGACCCCGATGTCATTTGACTGTATCATCAGGCGGGCTGGCTTGATATAGTACTTCCGTATATCTACACGAAATAACACCATTAGGTATTTCGGGTATAGTCTGCAAACTTTAGTAGAATACCTTCAATTCTGCCGGTATTAAGCGTTTTATTGGAAATTTTACCCCCGGTGGCCGTGCCACGGGTGCTTGGCAATTTCTTTCTCGTTCAGTTCGACACCCAGTCCCGGTTTGCGAGGGATATAGATGTAGCCGTCTTTGATATCCGGGACATCGGTGACAATATCATCCTTCCACGGCGCGGCATCAATATCCATCCCCATGATTTTGACGTTCGGCACAGAGGCGCACAGGTGCGAGGTCATGAAGGTCAGTAAATGACTGCCGGCGTTATAGGGCGTAATCAGCAATTCGCGGGTCTCGGCCAGAGTAGCAATTCTCCGGGCTTCGGTAAACCCGCAGCCGGCCACTTCGACATTAGCAATGTCCATGGAACGCATCGTCAGGAACGGGTCGAAGGCCTTGCTGGTAGAAAGGATGCCGCCGGAACAGATGGGAATCCGGGTTGATTTCTTGAGTTCCAGCAGCGCTGCAGGGTCATTTGAATCCACTTCCAGCCACATTAGTTCGAAAGGCTCCATTGCCCGGGCGACCGTGCTGAAGCCGTTGTTATTGAACGTAGCATTGATATCCACGGCAATATCGACTTTATCCCCGACCGCATCCCGGAAAGTGCTGACGATTTTTTTCAGAATCGCAACATTATCCTGCAGCGATGTCTGGTCCGGCTCCCCGGAGAGCATGATATTGGTCTTTAAAGCCGTGAAGCCTTTATTCACAATCTCTTTGCCCATCGCATGGATGTCATCGAGGTTGCGGATGTGGGGAATCTTCATTAAGTCGGCGATGCGCGTGCGGTACAGGCCGGCATGCCCCCAGTAGGCCCGGATTTTCTCCTGATAAGGGCCGCCGAACAGTTCGTAGACCGGCACGCCAAGCGCTTTGGCTTTGATATCCCAGAGCGCGGTATCAATGCCGGCAATGGCTTTCAGCGCCACACCGCCAAGAGCCTGCCGCGCCAGGCGGTACATATCCGCGTATAATTTTTCCACGGGCCGGGGGTCTTTGCCGATAAGCGCCATTTCGAGGTCTTTCACACAACCCAACATGCCGTAGGTACAGCCGCGGTGGTCACTGCATTCACCCCACCCGGTAATCCCTTCATCGGTCTGGACTTTAATGAACACCCAGACACCCCAGGCGCTGTCACAAAGAAGCGGTTCGATTTTGGTGATTTTCATGTGTTATCTGCTCCCCATATTTTTTAATGTATTGTTAAACTGCTGCCCCAATCACTGTCTGTGACGTTATTTTTCCCTTGCCCCTAAACAATAATCGGTATAGTATTCAGTATAATATTATATAGTATTCTTTACCAAATAACTTAAGAAATCAATATATAATAGACTTTTCGCAAAGGAGGTTGAAATGCACATTGTGATGATTTCCGGCAGGCGCAACCGGGAAGGACGCACCGCCCATGCGATAGAAGCTATCGGTAAGGGTTTCACCAAAGCAGGCGGCAGCGCGGATTATATTTTCCCGCCCGAACTGAACATCGAAAGGTGCCGCCAGTGCGACTCCGGCGGCTCGGGGATTTGCATGCGCGAACAACGCTGCATCATCGAAGATGATTTCGATGCAATCGTCATGAAGCTGAATGCCGCTGGATACTTCGGAATTGCTTGGTAATATCTTACGAATATTTAAGCCAAATTAAGTAAATTAAATCAAATTATCATGTCATCGTTGCAGACCTCCCTTATCATGGCAGATCATTGCCGCCGGAATCAGTGCAATGGTGGAAAGAAGACTACAAATTAACGAAGAGTTTCTTTATGGATTTTCAGATTGAGTTGAACCGGGCTCTGGGGCTGGTAAGGCCGGTCTATATGGGCACCGCCACCGGTGGATTTCTCGCACTTAACCTTGCTTTGGAACACCCGAGTGAATTCAGAGCAGTGATTGGGGTTGAGGCAGCCAAACATGCCGGGACAGCAACCCTCGATACCTTTGATCATCCAAATATTGGTAATGATTATAAAAGAGCCAATGCCATGTATTTTTCAGCAACCGCTAATCCCGAAAAGTACCGCCGGGCAATTACGTGGGTTTCGATGTTGGCTGCTCCGCCCGTGACTAAAGGAGACATGAACTACTACTTTATCGAACATGATTTGACCGGAAAAACGCAGCAAATAGATACTTCGCATTGTGCAGTTTACCTCCTTACCGGAGAATATGACCCGACCAGCACGGTCGAAGACACTATGGAATTAGCTAAAGAAGTAAAAGGTTCGAAATTCACTGAAATGAAAGGAATGTCACATGCAGGAATGGCTGAAAACCCCACTTTGTTTAAAAAATATCTAATGCCGGTATTGAATGAGATCGCGGGTAAATAATTTACTGGATACGATTAATTGCTTAATTGCAATAATCCAGATCTTGATGGTAAACGAGCCAAAGAGATGTGGTACGGTTTAGGCCTTGCTGCCCTGAATCGGGGGGGAAAACTGAGGGCAATGATTGGGTCCGGAATCTGGGAGAACGAATATGTTAAAGAAGATGGGAAATGGAAAATTCTAAAAATCTTCCGGAATGAGAAAACAGCGAGTCCATTAGAAGAATGGTGGGTCAAGACTCCTTATTTAACAAATTTCGGTTTTATGTTTGACAGTTATTATGGTTATTGGGGTCTTGATGCGTCCCGATAAAGGTAAACCTTACTATACCGCTTATGATAAGCGTTATCGCGCTGTTTATGAACAGGGTGCCGACCATTGGCTTTTTTTGCCTGATTACGAAACTATTAAAATAACCATTTATGATTTTGTATCAAGGTTTGGGTTGAAGGGAAGAAAGATTGTTGATTTGGGTTGCGGGGAAGGTTTGGGTGGGCTTGAATTTGCCAAATTGGGTTGTATCTATCAAGGTTTTGATATTTCACCTGCCGCCATAAACAAATCAAGGGTTTTACTCTCTTCATATCAAAATGCCCAGGTTGCAGTATTTGATGTTGTCAGAGAAGAACTCCCCAGGGCAACTTTTGATGCCGGGATTGATATTGGCTGTCTTCATATGCTGGTAACCGATGCTGACCGACATAAATATTTGACTAATGTATTCAATTGCTTAATAGCAGGAGCTCCGATGTTATTCGCTCACCAAAGGCTTGAGAATACAGAATACGATGGCCAGGTTAAAAATTATCGACAATGGTTGAAAATTAGTGGAGATGATGTCGACAATCCTCAGGAACGACCTGCGGTCAAAGACGGACAAATTATCCCCGTAAGAATACCGTTGATAGCTTCAAGACCGCGTACCGAAGATGGTTACAGGAACGAACTAGAGAATCATAGTTTCGAGATACAAGAATTAACAAGAATTAGAAATACGGTCAATATTTTGGTAATAAAGCCTAATAGGGATTTAGACTGAAATCTTGCCCATGTTAATGCAAACATGGGGATGTTCAAAGAACGGTAACCCAATTCTTCCGGCGTTTATTTTCTCTTATCATTTTCTAAAACGACAGGTCATATCCCCTTAGTCACTTCATTTATCTTTATTGAAACTTGGCAAGCCTTTAGCCCCGGGGAAGTAGCTGTCAGCTGTATCAATCCAGATCTGTTTGAAGATTGCACGATGGCCAGGCACAATCCGTTAAAAGCTTTCCTATTACTGCCTTTGAAATCCTCGTGGCTGAATGGATTCCCGTTGTCCGCTCCAATAATCTTCCCCTCACCTTTTATTTCGAATGAAATTTCATTATCAGCCACCGGGACAACTCTACCGTGTGCGTCGAGTATTCTTGCTGTAATATGTGCTACGTCTCGTTTGTCTGCAATCAAGTTAGTTCTATCAGCGACTAGTTCTATAGACGCAGGTTCTCCGGTGGTGCTTACTTCCTCAGTAACTACAACTTTTCCGTTTTTAATCCCCACGGCTTTCAGCGTCCCGGGTTGATAGGGAACTGTCCATTTCAGGTGCAGGTCAGAAGTTGTACAAGGGGCAGCAAAGCGGGCCAGGTTTTCCCTCCTGCTTTCCCGCGGAAACCAGTAGCCCTGAACCCCCAGCGACTTGCCATTGAGGAACAACTCGACGCAATCGCAGTTCGTATAGCAGAGCACCGGAATATAGTCTCCTTCTTTACCCTTCCAGTTCCAATGAGGCAGCAAATGAACCATGGGTTTCTCCGTCCATTGGCTTTGGCACCAGTAATACGTGTCTTTTTCAAAACCACAACTATCCAGCACACCGGCAGTATTAGTCTTTTGCGGCCAGGCACATTCCCCTAAATAATCAATACCCGTCCACATGTAGTTTCCGGCCACATAATCATATATCCTGATATATTTCCACATCTGCTCAAATTCATGCCACAGATCGTGGCTGTTACGTATGTTTTTCGATAATTCGTCCCGTTCTTGAAGCGGAACTATCACCTTACTCGAAGGGAACAACCAGGTATAGTCACCCCTTGTGGTACCCAAAGATCCGTCTTCACTGCCAACAAACTTTCTCTGCGGAAAAGCCTGGCGGTCAATGCTGTAATACTTTTCGGCCCTGCCCGGTTTGCCGTTTGCATAGTTGTAACCGACAACATCTGCTTGTGCCAAGAAATCCGGGGTAGCCCCGGCAGGTTCCGCACCGATTAAATTACAGCAAACAGTTACCGGACGCGTGGGGTCTTCACGATGAAAAATCCCGACCAATCTTCTAAGAGTTCCAACACCGGACGGAACAACTTGATCATTAATTTCGTTGCCGGCGCTCCATAAAATTACCGACGGATGATTCCGGTCACGGTACACGAAATCAACAACATCCCTCTCGGACCACTCATCAAAATAGATTCGATAGCCGTAGTCCGGAGTTTGCTGCTTGGGTTCTTTCCATTCATCGTAGATCTCATCCATCACCAAAAAGCCAAATTGGTCGCACATATCCATGAATTCCGGAGAGTATGGGTTATGTGATGTTCTAATGGAATTACAGCCCATAGCCTTTAACTTCTCCAACCGCCGCCGCCAAACGCCCTCCGGTACCGCCGCACCGACCGGGCCGGCCTCGTGATGTAAACAAACGCCATTCAGTTTCACCGGCTTACCGTTTAAAAGGAATCCTTTATCAACATCGAAAACAGCTTCGCGGATACCCACAGTTGTATCATAAACATCCACAGCCCGGTCGCTGTCCAGTAATTCGCTATGCAACTTGTAAAGATAGGGATTTTCTACCGACCACAGGTTTGGCGTTTCCACTCTAAACTGCTGCACGAACTCGTACTCGCCTCCTTGGGCGGCTATGGTTTGAATGGTCTCGACTATTTGTATTTGTTTACCATCTCTATCCAGCAAGTAAGTGACTAATTTGCAATTAGCTTCGTTATCGCCTTCGTTTTGTACCCTGGTTTTAATCTGCACAACCGAAGCCTTTGTATTAACAACCGGCGTAGTGACGAACGTTCCCCAATGGGCAATATGTACCTTGTTAGTGACCTGCATCCATGAGTGACGATAAATACCGGAACCTGAATACCAGCGGCAATTTGGCTGATGGGAGTTATCAACTTTCACCGCAATTACGTTTTCGCCGCCGTATTTCAAATAAGGGCTAATTTCATAACGAAAACTGATATAACCATATGGCCGTTTACCAAGATACTGCCCATTGATCCAGACTTCACTATTCTGGTAAACACCATCAAACTCAACCGTTGTCTTTTTATCTTTATATTCTTCCGAAATGCCAAAGCGTTTCCGGTACCATCCGATTCCCATCGGTAAATGAGCCGATGTAGACGAACCAGGATATTCACTGAAAGGCCCTTCAATGCTCCAATCATGGGGCAGGTCCAAGTCTTTCCAAGAAGTATCATCTAAATCGGGTTGCTGCGCACCCGGAAAATCTCCCTTTAAAAACTTCCAGCCAAAGTCAAAGCTATCTCGTAACCGAATTGTAAGTTTGGGTGTCACAACCTCACGCGTATTTTTCATTACCGCCTCCAATTGAGTTTTTTGGTTCGCCGTTGGCATCACTGCAGCAGCCTCGATGAAGGCTCATCTTCATCCTATCCACTTTTTAACATTACTGTGATTACAAATATGCCTATCCAACTATTTTATTCCATTTAAGTCTAGATTGAAACAGTTTGTATTCTCGCATTTGCATATGCATAGGAAAGTTGACCGTCCCAATGATCCAAAAAGGAATCAAAATTAGGCGGATTGTGCTTGAACAAACCAGTCCCGTCGACTTATGTTTCTCCACTTTCATATTCAGCGGTGAAACCGAACATCAGAGAATTGGGAAACGGCCATGGCTGGCGGCAGAACTAGGCATTAGAGTCTGGGTGTTGCGTGCTTCAACTTGTCCCCCTGCCTATTAAATGAGAAGGAAAGAAGAAGGTAGAATTCCATTTTTCAACCCATTGGTCGGGGTATGAAAAAAAGAACATTAGATTTATAAATAATCTTACCTTACGATCTGCTTGGCTCTGAAGAACTCTTCATAAATTTGTTACTTAACATCATGATTTAAAATATAAATCTAAGTATCGGAATGATAGGCTAGATCTCCGGCAACAGTTTCGCTCCATTTTTTAAGAGATTGTCTAAATCTATTCGTAATCGCATCATCGTCTTCAGAGATTAGTTCTGAGAATTCTTCAAAATAAATAATAGTGTTGTTGCCTTGACTTAGCTTGACGCTAGCTTTAGTTCTTCCCGGTAAGATATAAACAATGTTGATTTCATTTAGCTCACAAATTTCACAATCAATTCCGCGTATCAATTCGCTAGCACCCTGTCGATGGGAAGAAAATAATTTGATTTGCAGTTTTGGATCAAGGGTGACAACTCCGACCTCATCCAGCATTTTAAATAAATTGAAATATTTCTGCTTTTGTTTCGTTGCTAAAAATATATTTTTCAGGCTTAAAATCAACGGTTTTAACCCTACACTTTTTGCATCTGCAAGATATTTATCTTGCTTATCTCTCTTGGAAGCATTATCAGTTTTAAGCTCCTCAAAGAAACACTTTGAATTATCGTTTGCAAAAGCGACAAAATCAACATTACAAGACTCCTCGCCACTACTTGCCAATTTGATAGTTTTTTTATGGATCGGAAATTCTGGAATTATTTGATCCTTTAGCAAAACCCCAAATTTAGCCTCTACCACTTCTTTGAGGTAAATCGCAAAAAACAGATCACTGCGTCTTTCGAGTTGATATTTGGGAAGATTCCTCCAATTATCCATCTTGTCGAAAATGTCGTTTATTCTATCCATTTCTTCCTCCAACATAATATATACTAAAATTTAAAGCACATTATTAAACCCTAACACACATAAATAAATCCCGCCGCTTTCGCTTAGAGTTCATAACGACCAAGTAATTCCGGTATCCGCTGGATTGATCGTTCGTCATGATGTCATTTTATACCCCAATTAATATAGCCATAAGACCAACTGATATTTAAATCAATCCCAATGTTAAAGAATTAATGGAAATCAAAATATAGGAAAATCAACTTGTAACTCGCAACGGCAACTGAGTGGTAGATTAAAAAAAGAAGGGCTGATGATCAACTTAGCGCAAGTGGTTAAACTTTTTTGACCATCTGTTCAGGGAACAGGTATAATGCTTGGTAAGAGGGAAGCACCGGGAAGAAAACGCCGGGGAAAAGCACCCTGATAGAGCACTTGCTTCGTTAATATTTACACCAGGTTCGACACGGACTCAGGCACAAA
>Ga0182027_10004847_pt1 | contig 20647 bp, 15 predicted proteins | sample 712E1DmetaG_FD_121300 | JGI IMG/M metagenome (GOLD analysis project Ga0182027, IMG submission 121300) | Permafrost microbial communities from Stordalen Mire, Sweden - 712E1D metaG (Illumina Assembly) | ecosystem: Environmental > Terrestrial > Soil > Wetlands > Permafrost | place: Sweden...
AAACATAACTACTTCGACCTCATTCTTTCCATGAAGGCATCCAACCCCAAGGTCATGATCGAAGCCTACCGGCTCCTCGTGGCGCGGATGGAAGAGGAAGAGATGGACTACCCGCTTCATCTCGGTGTAACGGAAGCGGGCTATGGCGAAGACGGCCGCATCAAATCGGCGATCGGCATCGGCAGTCTCCTGAATGATGGGTTGGGCGATACCATCCGGGTGTCCTTGACGGAAGACCCGGAATTCGAAATTCCGGTGGCCAAGCAGATTGCGGAACCATACCAGCCAGGAACTGTAGGGGCAGGCCACCGTGCCTGCCCGCAATCCAATTCCAATGAATCGCAATCGGATTCCGATCGCGGGCGGGGACAGTGCCCCGCCCCTACAATGTCACATGTTCCCGACCTGTACAGCTACTCCCGCCGGGCGACCCGTGAAATTCAGGTTGGTCCTTTCAAGCTCGGCGGCGAAAACGTGGTGCGGGTCATCAGCGATTTTTCACCTTGGCTTGGCAGCGCGAGGCACGGACAGGACGCCGCCAAAATCCTGAAGCTCCTTGAAGGACAGCTGAAATCCGGCAAAGACATGGTTCCGGAAATCATCGAATGGACGGTCTCGAGCCGACAGGACCTCGATGATCTTAAGGAATGCCGCCGCGTTCTTGACGTCAAAACCTCGCGTCTCGCTTTTTTCGGACGGTTTTCGGATCTGGCTTTGGCCAAGGAAGGACTGGCGAGCGTCCATCTCGCGCAATTCACAGCACCCCGGACCTTTAAAGATTTGGAGCGTCTGGATCAGTTGAAGATCTTTGTCCGAACGGCCAAGGAGGCTGGTGTCGCGATTCTTCTGGAATCCGGACCTTGCCATCGCGGGCCCTTGGAACCTGCCCGGAATCTCCTCCGAGGAGTCGACCTCTGCGAAAAGGAAGGAGCCCAGAACCTTCTTCTTTCGTTGAACCTTCCGACAGTTCAGGAAACGATTGCCAACGTCCGTCTGGCCGCGACCCTACTACGGGACAAAGAAATCGGCGATTACCCCTTCCATCTTCGCTTCCCGGGCAGCGAATTGCTGGAGGATCTAAGGATCGAGGCGTCCATCGCCTTCGGCTCGCTACTCTGTGACGGAATCGGGGACAGCGTCCAAACAGGACTCGGTGTTGCTCCGGTCAAAGATCTCGAACTCCTTTACAATATTCTTCAGGGTGCCGGCGTCCGCATTACAAAAACCGAATTTGTCTCTTGCCCGTCCTGCGGCCGGACGCTCTTTGACCTGCAGACCGTCACCGAACGGATCAAAAAGAAGACCGAACATCTCAAGGGGGTCAAGATTGCGATCATGGGGTGCATCGTCAACGGGCCCGGTGAGATGGCGGACGCCGATTTCGGCTACGTCGGCGGCGCCCCGGATAAAATCAATTTGTATGTCGGGAAAGACTGTGTGGAAAAAGGAATTTCCTTCGCGGAAGCCGATGACCGTCTCATTCAGCTCATTAAAACCCACGGCAAGTGGGTCGACCCCAGATAAACAAGAACATGAATCCCCAGAAATGGACGACCAAGGCGCAGGAAGCCTTTCAAACGGCTCAGCAGCTGGCGGGATCGCTTGGCCAGCAGGCGTTAGAGCCGGAACATCTCCTGACGGCGCTCCTGGATCAACCGGAAGGTGTTGTTCCGGCTGTTCTTCAGAAACTGAATGTCGATGTTGATCGCCTGAAGCGGGACGTTCGCCGCGAGTTGGGCAAAAAACCCAAAGTTTCGGGCGGCGATCCCTACCTGTCTCGAGAGCTGATAGGAGTCATTGATGCCGCTGAAACCATCGCGCGGGAGCTTCAGGATGACTATAGTTCTACCGAACATTTTCTGCTTGGATTACTGAAGAATCCGTCCGGGGCGGCCGGTACGCTCCTCACTCAGGCGGGAGTGACCTCTGAGAAAGTCCTCAAGTCTCTGGCGGACGTGCGCGGGGCGCATCGCATCACGGATCAGGAACCCGAATCCAAATACCAGGCCCTGGAAAAGTACGGGCGTGATCTTACCGCCCTGGCTCGAGCCAACAAGCTCGATCCCGTTATCGGACGAGACGAAGAAATTCGCCGAGTAATCCAGGTGTTGGCGCGTCGAACCAAGAACAACCCCGTCCTCATCGGGGAACCAGGCGTCGGCAAGACGGCGATTGTCGAAGGCCTCGCGCAGCGCATTATCGCGGGAGATGTCCCGGAGACGCTGAAAAATAAGCGCGTCATTGGTCTGGACTTGGGCGCCCTGATTGCCGGGGCCAAATATCGAGGGGAATTTGAAGACCGGCTGAAAGCGGTTTTAAAGGAAATTACCGCGGCGCAAGGGAGCGTTATCCTGTTCATCGATGAGCTTCACACTCTGATGGGAGCGGGGGCCGCTGAAGGGGCGATGGATGCGGCCAACCTTCTCAAACCCATGCTGGCGCGCGGAGAGCTCCGCTGCGTCGGCGCCACAACCCTGGATGAATACCGTAAACATATTGAGAAAGACGCGGCTCTGGAGCGGCGCTTTCAGCCCGTTCAGGTCGGCCAGCCTTCCGTGGAAGATACGATCGCCATCCTCCGGGGATTGAAGGAGCGCTACGAAATCCACCATGGGGTACGGATCAAAGATTCGGCTCTTGTCGCGGCGGCGGTGCTGTCGAATCGCTATATTACCGACCGCTTTCTACCCGATAAAGCCATTGACCTTGTGGACGAAGCGTCCAGCCGTCTGCGCATGGAGATCGATTCCATGCCTGTGGAGTTGGACGTCATCGAGCGCCGTCTGCGCCAGCTCGAGATGGAGCGCCAGGCGGTCAAGAAAGACGGGGAATCTTCCGACAGGCTGAAGAAGATCGAAAAAGAAATCGCCGATTTGAAGGAAGAATCGAAGGGGCTTCACGCGCACTGGCAGAAGGAAAAGGAAATCATCTCGGCCGTCCGGAAGACCAAGGAAGAAATTGAAACTCTCAAAACCGAAGGCCGGCGCGCCGAACGGTCCGGAGATCTGGGGGCCGCCTCCGAAATTCGCTACGGCAAGATTCCAGCGCTCGAAAAATCGCTCGAGGAGCAGAACAAGAAGCTCTCCGAGTTGCAGAAAACCAACCGCATGCTAAAAGAAGAAGTCGATGAAGAGGATATCGCGCAGGTCGTGTCGAAATGGACCCGAATCCCCGTCTCTAAGATGCTGGAAGGGGAGATGCAGAAACTCCTCAAGATTGAAGAGCGCCTGCATGCTCGGGTGATCGGCCAGGATGAGGCGATCGATGCAGTGGCTAACGCCATTCGCCGATCGCGCTCGGGGCTGGCCGATCCCAATCGCCCCATCGGCAGTTTCATTTTCCTCGGTCCGACCGGTGTCGGCAAGACGGAGCTGGCGAAAGCCTTGGCTCAGGACCTTTTTGATGACGAACGTGCGATGGTTCGGATCGACATGTCCGAGTACATGGAAAAACATGCGGTGGCCCGTCTTATCGGTGCGCCTCCCGGCTATGTGGGATTTGAAGAAGGGGGGCAATTAACCGAGGCCGTGCGCCGACGCCCTTACTCGGTCATCCTTTTTGATGAAATCGAGAAGGCGGCCCAAGAAGTTTTTAATGTATTCCTTCAGATCCTGGATGACGGGCGCCTCACGGATGGCCAGGGGCGGACCGTGGATTTCCGGAACACGATCATCATCATGACCTCCAATATTGGATCCAACTGGATCCAGGAGGAAAAAGATGAAGATGAGATCAAAAAGCGCATTCAGGAAGCGTTGCGCGCCCATTTCCGTCCTGAATTTTTGAACCGCATCGACGAAATCGTAATCTTTAAGCGGTTGAACGACGATCAGCTATCCCGGATCATCGACATCCAGCTCGCTCAGGTGGCCAAACGCCTGGAAGATAAGAAGGTCCGCCTGGAGCTAACCGACGCCGCAAAAGCCGTTGTCGCGAAAGAGGGCTATGATCCCAGTTTCGGAGCGCGGCCGTTGAAACGCGCCCTTCAGCGGCTGGTGCTCGATCCTTTGGCCAAGAAGGTGATCGCTGGAGAAATTCGCGAAGGGGCAACCGTCAAGGTCGACGCGCCTAAAAAAGGCGGTGGTGGCCTTGTTTTTTCAGCCATTTCCGGATAAACATAACAGGCGATGAATAAAGTGAGATTCGCGGTTATCGTGATCTGGAGTATTCAGGTCACCGCCGGTTCCTGTTGGGCGATCCAGCGTCAGCATCGTCCGTGGTTGATGGTGCGGCGACCAAGGCCTGTGGCCCAAGAGGTCATGTCAGGCGATGACGGCAATAAGGTTGTGCAGCAGGCGTTGCGTTATAAGGGAACGCGCTATAAGTATGGGGGGACGACAAAGCACGGGATGGACTGCTCAGGCCTCGTGGCAAGAGTCTGGTCGGACTTGAAAATGAAGAAGATTCCGCGAGTCAGCTCAGCGCTTTACAATTCAGGCCGGGCGGTTCATTTGGACGAACTCCGTCCTGGAGACCTGGTTTTCTTCAAGAACACCTATAAGCGCGGGATCTCACACGTCGGCGTTTACGCGGGGAACAACAAGTTTATCCACGCCGCCAACCACCACAAAGGCGTCACCGTTGCGCGTCTGTCCGACCCTTACTACCAACTGCATTATGCAGGAGCACGGCGCCTCTATTGAAACCCGTAGGGGCAGGCCACCGTGCCTGCCCGCCATTTCGGGCGGGGACAGTGCCCCGCCCCTACGATTTCTTCTTCGCTAATTCCTCGTCAATAATGCTCTTGAACGCGTCAAACGGTTGAGCGCCCGAGATCGGCCGCCCATTGATGAAGAAATGCGGCGTGCCGTGCACGCCATAGCGCTGTCCGTCGGCAATATCGGCATCGATGCGGTCCATGGTTTTGTGCTCCGTCAGGCATTTGTTGAATTTTTTCACATTCAAACCGATGTCCTTGGCGAACCGCTGGATGTCTGCATCTTCCATCGACTGGCTGGGGAACAGTTTGTCGTGCATTTCCCAGAACTTTCCCTGTTGTTTAGCGCACATCGCGGCTTCGGCGGCGGGTTTGGCCCGGTTATGGAAAGGCAGAGGATACTGCCGCTCGATCAGCTTGACCTTGTCGGCGTAGACCGTTTCCACCTGTTTCAAGGTGTCCTGGGAGCGCTTACAGAAGGGGCACTGGAAGTCCGTAAATTCCACAATCGTGACCGGCGCCGACTTGGGGCCTTTCATCGGATCATCCGGGGAGTAGGTCACTTCGATGTGAGGAGCCTCCGGTTTTGCGAAAAGGAACTCGACGGGATTTTTCTGCAGGAGCTGCTGGTAAACAGTATTCTCCTGCTGAGAGCGCCTTTGCCCGATCAAATATTGTTTGGCCTGATCTTTCATCCTGGCATAATCCGCTTCGCTAGGAGTTTGAGTGCTCCCCTGGACCCCAAAACGCGGCGCCCATTGATCGATTTCCTGCTGGGTCGGCGGCGTTACTTTGCCGTCAATTTCGCGCGCCACCCAGGCCTGACGTGTGAGCCCGGCCTCTTTAGCGGCCTGATCAAAGATAATCGCTTTGGCCTTTTGGTCCACCCAGTTTTTCTTGATCTGATACAGCTGGTTTTCGGCGTCGTAAAGGCTCATGCCCGCATCTTTCCGGAGGTCATCTTCCGTCAAAATGGTATTGCCGACTTTGGCGATGGGGGCTCCCGCTTTGGCGGCTTCTTCTGCTCGGCTTGTCGACACGCTCAGGCTGATGAGAGACAGCGACAAAAACAAGGGCAAGCGATAGATCTTCATGAATCCTCCTGTAAGATGGCGTCCAGAACGCTACGCCGGCATTATAGTAAAATGATTGTGTAATGACTGTGTCTGCCCTCACCGAGCATGTTGCTCGACAGGCGTTCCTCTCGAAAACCGCCAGCCGGAAGCTGGCGCTCCTGTCGCCGGATGAAAAGAAGCGGGTGCTTCTGGAGATGGCCGCCGCCATTGAAAGTGCCGGCCAGGACATCCTTTTCCGCAATGAGATCGATGTCGAAGCGGCGCGCGAGGCCGGTTTGGCGGAGGCGCTCATCAACCGGCTCGTCCTTACGGAAAAATCTCTCGAGAACATGGCTCACGGTGTGCGAGAAATCGCCGGGCAGCCCGATCCGGTGGGCGAAAAACTCGAATCCTGGACGCGTCCGAGCGGCATTCGGATCGACAAAGTCCGGGTCCCCTTGGGTGTCATCGCCATGATCTATGAATCCCGGCCGAATGTCACGGTGGACTCGGCGGCCTTGTGCCTGAAATCCGGGAATGCCGTCCTTCTGCGCGGTGGATCGGAAGCGATTAATTCGAACCGCGCCCTTGTCGCCGCCCTCTCGAAGGCGCTCCAAGCGGCGGGGGCTCCGGAAGGAGCGGTCCAGCTTCTGGAAGACACCAATAGGGAAAGCATCATGGAGCTTATCCGTCTAAATCAGCTGGTGGATCTCGTCATCGCCCGCGGGTCGGAAGAGATGATCAACCATGTGATGAAGAATGCCACCGTCCCCGTGCTCGGTCACGGCAAGGGCGTCTGTCACGTCTATGTGGATGACAAAGCCAATCTCACGATGGCGGAGAAGATCGCTTTTAACGCCAAAGTTCAACGCCCCGGAGTCTGCAATGCCATGGAAACCCTCCTGGTGCATAAGAGCGTTGCCGCGGATTTTCTCCCGAAAATCGTCCAGGCGTACGAAGCCGCGAAGGTCGAGATTCGCGGAGACGAGGCCGTCCGACACATGGTTCCCTCCGCTCTGCCGGCGACCGAAGAGGACTGGCGGACCGAATATCTGGATCTGATCGTTTCCATCCGCGTGGTGGACTCGCTTGATCAGGCCATCGAGCACATCAACCGCTATGGGTCGGGTCATTCCGACGCCATCGTGACCGAAGACGCTGCCCATGCGGAGCGCTTCCTGAGCGAAGTCGATTCAGCGGCCGTTTTCCATAACGCATCCACCCGCCTGCATGACGGGAGCGTTTTCGGGTTGGGAGCGGAAATCGGTATCTCGACGCGCAAGCTCCACGCCCGCGGAACCATGGGTGCCCGCGAGCTCACGACCACCAAATACGTCGTCCACGGAACAGGGCAAATCCGGGACTGATGAAGATTGCTCTGCTGGGCGGAACATTTAATCCCGTTCATAGCGGGCATCTCCTGATCGCGCAGATCGCGATGGATTCTTACTCTCTCGACAAGGTCGTGTTTGTGCCCGCCGGCCGGCCTCCGCATAAAAAGTCTCCTCGAACATCTGCTCTGGATCGTCTGGCGATGCTCCGTCTGGCTGTCAGAAAAAACCCCGCTTTCGCGGTCAGCGACTGGGAAATCCGTCAGGGCCGTGTGGTGTATACGTGGGAAACTCTCGAGCAGTTCCACCGGATGTATCCCAAGGCGTCTCTTTTCTTCATCATCGGGTCTGATTCTCTGAAAACGCTTCCGGACTGGAAGAAGCCTGAGCGCCTTCGGCGCTTGTGCCGGTTTATTGCGATTCCGCGTATCGATCCTTTCTCCGGCACGGAGATCCGCCGCCGAGTCCGAAACGGCCGGTCTGTCCGTTACCGAGTTCCCGATGCAGTCGAGCAGTATATCAGGAAGCGGCGGCTCTACCGCCGGCCGGAATGAGATTTATGGACCGCTTTATCCTTGCTGCCTGTGCCAGCCTTTCTCTCCTTACGATGGGGCTGACTTGGCAGAGCCCAGTCGCCCGATCGCTCATGGAAGAACAGCGCTTCCGGGGTCTGGTCATTGGCTCCGATTATGAGGACAACACGCGCCATTCGGACACGATGATGGTGGTGTCTTATGATCCGAAGACCCGTTTCCTCGACGTTCTTTCGATCCCGCGCGATACGATGATCTCGGACCCTTCCCGGCCTTCGATCCGGCGCATGAATGAAATCTTCGCTTACGAATTCCGCCATAGCGGTAAGGATTTTACGATCGCTTCTCTTGCGCTCAAAAGCCAGATCGAAACGCTTCTCTCCTCGGGAACCGCCCGAGGCTTCGTAATCCCTTACTTTTTTACGATCGATTATGAAGGGTTTCGCTCTCTCATCGATGCGATAGGCGGGGTCCATGTGAAAGTGACCGAGCCCATGAATTACGATGACAATTGGGGGCATCTGCATATTCATTTTGAACCCGGGACATACCTGCTGGACGGAAAAAAGGCTCTTGAATTCGTCCGCTTTCGGGGGAGAAGTGCGGATCAGGGCCGCATGCGGCGCCAACAGATTTTTGTGCGGGAACTGCTCAAGCGCCTAAAGAATCCGGCGCTGCTTTGGCGGCTGCCGCGCTATGCGCAAACGCTCTTGTCGGGATTTCGAACAAATTTGTCGATGACGGACATGGCGATCCTTCTGCTCGAAGGCCGACGGGTCCAGTGGAGAAATATCCGGCTGCTGTCTCTGCCTGGAACACCGGTCGGCATGCTCTGGAAAATGAATCCGGACACCACGCAGAAGATCGTCGCCATGATGGATTCTTCAGGCGCCAATCGCGTGACCCTGGAATCCCTGTTTAGCGGTGCGGCTTGGCGTGGGCGACCGACAGTGGAGGTCTGGAATGCCTCGAATAAAGCGCAGGCGGCCAAATGGGCGATGGGAGTTCTGCGCAGGAAGGGCTTTGATGTGGTCAAAATTGGAGACTTTTCCTCGCGCCAGAACCAGACCCTGATCGTGGATCGTTCCGGCGATATCCGAGCGGCCCAATCGGTGGCCGACGCGCTCAAGGACGGAGACTCAGGTGAGGTCGTCAGCCGTCCGGAACCCTCTCTTCATGTTGACGTGTCAGTGATTCTCGGCAACGATTATCAGGTCCCTGATAAAAAATGGTCGTGGTAAAGCGCGACTTTCGTACACTAGCCAAGGCGGCCGCCGCGGCGGCCGATGATAAGAAAGCCGAAGACGTTATTGTCCTCGATATCCGGCATGAAAGCGATGTCGCGGACTATATGGTGATCGCCGGGGCTCAGTCCTCGACGCAACTGGGCGCCCTCTCCGAAACAGTGGAGGGCGCGCTTCAGAAGCGGGGGATGAGAGTCCTCCATCGGGAAGGCCGGTCCTGTGGCCGCTGGGTCGCCCTCGATTACGGGGGACTGATCGTCCATCTGCTTCTGGCGGATGCGCGAGAGTTTTATCGTCTCGAAAATCTATTGGAAAAAGCCAAACCTGTGCGCTGGAATTCTAAATGACTCGAACCATGATCCTGGATGAGCTGCGGCAGCAATTGGACGAGAGATTGCTTCCCTGGGCTCAGAGTTACGGCCTTGCGGTGTTGCCGGCTTATGCGCTGGAGGAGCCCCCGGCCGGCATCGACGCCGACGTCGCCTGCAATCTTGCACTTCTTCTGGCCAAGCCTTTAAAGAAGTCTCCCCGCGCCTTGGCCGAAGAACTCTGCCAGCGCCTGTCCAAATCCGTTGAAAGCGTTGAAGAGATCTCGATCGCCGGCGCCGGTTTTTTAAATTTTCGTTGGTCGCTGGAGCGGTTGCAGAGGGAACTCCAGACGCTTTTGACGGATGCGGCTGACTTTGGGAGGCTTCCGGAGGCCGCCGGACAGAAAATCCTGATTGAATTTGTTTCCGCCAACCCGACCGGACCTCTGCACGTGGGGCATGGCCGCGGCGCCGCTCTCGGGGATTCATTGGCGCTCATCCTGTCACATCTCGGCTACGCGGTCACGCGCGAATATTACATCAATGATGCAGGCAATCAAGTGCGGCTTCTTGGTGAATCGGTTCTGGCGCGAGTGCTTGAGCTGGAGGGGAAGCCCTTCGCGATGCCGGAGGAGGGCTATCAGGGCGATTATGTGCGCGATATCGCCCGGGAGTTTATCCGGCTGACGCTGCCCGAACGGCGCACGCTGGACGGGGCTATCGCCTTTGCCTTGGAGCAGATACAGAAAAATATCGAACAGGACCTAGCCGCGTTCGGCGTGCGGTTTGACTCCTGGTTCAGCGAAACCAGTCTGGTCCGAAAAGGACTGGTCGGCAAGCATATCGAGGACCTGCGTCAGCACGGTCATCTGGAAGAAGCGGAAGGCGCGCTCTGGTTTGTCGCTCCCGGCGAGGAGGAGAAGGAAAAGGATAAGAACCGCGTCCTGAAGCGTAAGGACGGCCGATGGACGTACTTTGCCACCGACATCGCCTATCATGCGGACAAATTTGAGCGGGGCTATCAGCGCTTAATCGATGTCTGGGGCGCTGATCATCATGGCTATGTTCCGCGCATCAAAGGGTCCATGCAGGCGCTCGGGTATGATCCGGCGAAGCTGCACATCATCTTAAATCAGCTGGTCTCCCTCACCCGCAACGGCGTTCCGGTCGCCATGTCGAAGCGGTCGGGCGAATTTGTGACCTTGAGGGACGTGGTAGATGAGGTGGGTAAAGACGCCTGCCGATTCTTTTTCGCGCTGCGCGGCCCCAATTCAGCTCTCGATTTCGATCTCGAGCTGGCCAAAAAGCAGACGGTCGACAATCCCGTCTATTATCTGCAGTACGCCCATGCGCGCATCTGTTCCATTTTTAGACAGGCAGAAGGAAATGTAGGGGCGGGTCTTGTGCCCGCCCGCGATCTCGGGCAGACACAAGGTCTGCCCCTACAATTGTTGAAGGAAAAAGAAGAACGGGATCTCATGAAGCGTCTCGCGCTTTTCCCGCAGGTCCTGCGGGTTTGTTCCCAGGAGGATTCTCCGCATCCTTTGGCGAACTACCTACTGGTCTTGGCGCGGCAGTTCCATCATTTCTATGACCACCACCGCGTACTGGGGGATGACGTCCGCCTGACGCAGGCCCGGTTGGGATTGATCGATGCGGTTCGGCGATTGCTGAAGCTGGGATTAGGGCTGCTCGGCGTGAGCGCGCCCGAGTCGATGTAGGGTTAAAGAAGCCGGCTGAAGCCGGTAAAGGGCGGATGGCCGGCAGGTTTCATTTCGACGGTGACAAGAGTCACGTGAGAGTCGAGGTTCCCTTTACGCAAGTCCGTGATGAATTTCTGCATCGTCGGATCAGGGGCTTCCACGTCCAGTTCCAGAAAAGCATTCGCCGAGAGGCCATCCCGCACCTTCAGCCATCCTTTGATTCCATAATTTCTTGCCTGTTGTTCCGCAAAAACGTGGTAGGAGCCTTCAAAGATCCGGCCCTTAACGGTAATATGGGCGCGAACCTTGGGTGTCTTGTCAAAAAACTTACTGAGATACGGCCCCAAGAATGAAAACATGCGAGCTTCCTTTGGTTAACCAAACCTCTTATAATGAGTTGACAACGTTCTATCCCAAAAAGAGCGAATCATCAAGAGGAGCTCATTATGCCATTTTCCAATTGGAGTTTATACGCGCGCAAAGCTCTCTCCGGCATGGCGCTTTCGCGCGACGAAGCGCTCCGCGTTTTGAAGGCTCTTCCCGCCGAAACGGCTCCGCTGGTGGCCGCCGCCTTCGAAGTCCGACGAACCTATTTCGGCAATCGCGTAAGACTGAATTACCTGCTCAACGCCAAAAGCGGTCTCTGCTCGGAAGACTGCCATTATTGCTCACAGTCTAAAATTTCTATCGCCCCCGTAGAAAAATATTCTTGGCTATCGGTGGATGAGATCCTCAAGATGGCGGAACGCGCGGTGGCGGCGCATGCCGGGCGGTTCTGCATGGTCGCTTCGGGACGCAGCCCCACCGATCAGGAACTGGACAAGGTGGTGGCTTCCGTAAAAGCGGTGTGCGCCAAATATCCGAAGCTGGAAATCTGCTGTTGTCTTGGGCTTTTGGCGGACGGTCAGGCGGAACAGCTCAAAAAGGCCGGCGTCGATGCCGTGAACCACAATCTCAATACCAGCGAACGCTATTACGGCGAAATCTGCGAATCGCATGCCTATGCGGACCGCGTCGACACCGTGGAAAAGGTTCAGAAGGCAGGCCTGTCCGCCTGCAGCGGCGCGTTGGTGGGCATGGGAGAAACGGAAGAGGACATCCTTGACCTGGCTTACGCCCTGCGCGAGCTGAACGTCGAGTCTCTCCCTGTGAACTTCCTCATGCCGATCCCGGGGACGCCGCTAGAGGGACACTATGATCTGACCCCGACCCGCTGCCTGAACGTTCTCTGCCTTTTCCGATTCCTGAATCCGAAGGCGTCTCTCCGGATTTCCGGCGGGCGAGAAATCCATCTGCGGTCGCTGCAGGCTCAAGGGCTTTATGTCGCCAATTCTATTTTCATCGGCGACTATTTGACCGCCAAGGGACAATCCGTCGAAGCCGATCTGCAAATGATTCAGGATCTTGGGTTTGAGATTGAAGGGGATGTAGGGGCCGACCTTGTGTCGGCCCGAAATGGAATTGAAACGGGAATGCCATCGCGGGCCGGCACGAGGCCGGCCCCTACGGTTCAATTGAAATGAAGACCGTGTTAATCACCGGAGCCTCCCGCGGCATCGGCCGCGAACTGGCCCTTGCCTTTGCGAAAGCGGGCTACGCTGTTGGAGTCAATTACCAAAAGGAAAAAGCCCGCGCGGAAGCGGTCGTTCAGGAAATCTTTGAAGCGGGAAACAAGGAGGCCGAGGTCTTTGCCTGCGACGTGCGCGATTCACTCAAGGTCCGTCAGATGATGGACGCCCTGGTGGTGCGCTGGGGGCATTTGGATGTCCTCATCAATAACGCCGGGATCGTTCGCGACCGGACGATTCTGAAGATGACCAACGGCGAGTGGAACGACGTGATTGACGTGAACCTCTCGGGCGCGTTCTGGTGCCTGCGGGAGGCCTCGCGGCTCATGAGCAAGGAAGGTCGCGGCGCCATTATCAATATGGCGTCCATCGCGGCCGTCAAACCCGGATTCGGGAATGCGAACTATGCCGCTTCAAAAGCCGGTCTAATTGCGCTGACGAAAGCTGCCGCCAAGGAGTTGGGCCGGTTTCAGATCACGGTGAACGTCGTTCTGCCGGGATTTCATGAAACGGACATGGCGTCCGATCTTCCGGCGGAGCATAAGAAAAAAGTTATTGACGACCATGTCACCGGTCAGAGCACTCGTATGGAAGATCTCTGCCGCATGGTTCTGGAGGTCGCACAGAATCCGAGCGTCTCCGGGCAGATCTTTAACGTCGATTCCAGGGTCATGTGATGAGCGGATGTGTGATTGTGACAGGTTTGGGTGTTGTCAGTCCGCTGGGCCAAGGTGTCAAAGAGAATTGGAAAAACCTTATAGGGGCAGACCGAGCGTCTGCCCGAAATGACACGAGAGGTCCCGCCCATACGGGTTTTGAACGTGCCTGTGAATTGTCCCAATTGGCCGCCGCCGAAGCTCTTGCCGACGCCGGGCTCTGGGATGGCGAATCGCTTCAGAACATTGATCCTGAGCGGATCGGATGCACCGTCAGCGTTTCGAAACCGCTCGCAACGTCATCCCCAGCGGTCACTGGCCGGGGATCCATGGATTCCCCGCCAGGGTCCGCGGGGAATGACGTCTGTTGGGCCCCCCCCGACACGATCAACGATTTTGTAGCCAACCGCTTCGGGCTGCGGGGCGAATGCCGCAATGTGATCGCGGCCTGCGCAACGGGAGCCTATGCGATCGCGCTGGGAGCGTCCTGGATCGAACAGGGCCTTTGCGATATGGTGCTGGCCGGATCGGTCGAGCCTTACCCTCATCCCTTGATTCAATCCGGATTCAAGCAGATGGGCGTGATCAGCGCGGAAGGCGTCACGCGCCCTTTTGATCTGCGGCGATCAGGATTTACATTCGGCGAAGGCGCCGGTGTGATGGTTTTGGAATCGGAAGTCTTCGCTCATCGACGCCTGGCCTCCGGGCGTGGCCGGCTCACCGGATGGGCGCTGGGGTCAGATTCCCATAGTGCGGTCGCTTTTAACTCGAATGGCGCGCACATCGCCGATGTCATCGGCCGGGCGCTCGATCGCGGCGGTCTTTCCGCGGCGGATATCGATCATGTGAACGCGCATGGGACGGGAACGCGGTTGAATGACTGGATCGAGACCCAGGCGCTGATCAAGACTTTTGGTTCTCATGCGGACCGGCTGATGATCTCCGCCACCAAGGCGAGCACCGGACATCTGCTCGGGGCTTCCGGTTCCGTCGAATTCATTTTTTCGGTGCTGGCTCTCAAGCACCAGTACATCCCACCGACGGCCACTCTCGAAGTTTCGGACCCGGATTGCCGGCTTGACTATACGCCGAAGACAGGACATCCGGCGGCCGTTCGCCATGCCCTGTCGTTGTCCTTCGGATTCGGCGGGCCGATCGGGGCGCTTGCGGTCAGCGCATGCTAGCATCGATTTCCGAAGAATTGACCGGACTCGAACAGCGGTCTCTGCGCCGCCAGATGCACACCTTTACGCAGGCGGGGAAGGCCAGACTGTTTCTCGAGGGCAAATCTCTCCTGAATTTTTCTTCAAATGATTATCTGGGTCTGGCGCGCCACCCTCAGGTGATCGAAGCGGTCCGGCAAGTGCTTGAACACGGAGGCGCCGGAGCAACCTCTTCCCGGCTCATCAGCGGAACTTCCATTATTCACCGGGACCTTGAATGTGCGCTAGCCGCATTCCTTCATCGGGAAGCGGCCCTTCTTTTCTCAAGCGGGTATATGACCAATCTGGGCGTGATCCAGGCGTTAGTCGGGTCCGGTGATGCCGTCGTCCTCGATCGACTCTGTCACGCCTCGCTCGTGGATGCGGTCCGCCTGTCCGGAGCGCGCCTGATGGTCTACAAGCATCTCGACCTCGAGGAAGCCGAACGCGCACTCAAGCGCTCGACTTCCTTCCGGCGGCGGCTACTCGTCACGGAAAGCCTGTTTTCCATGGACGGCGATTTTGCGCCTCTGGAAGACCTGCAAAGTCTTGCTAAACGCTACGGCGCCATCTCTATCGTTGATGACGCTCATGCGCTCGGGGTTTGGGACACAAAGACCGCTGGCTGGGATGTTTCGGTCGGAACCCTGTCTAAAGCGTTCGGTTCCCAGGGCGGCTTTGCCGCCGGGTCGCGCGAAGTCGTGGAGTTGCTGATCAATACATCCCGTTCCTTTATTTTTACCACGGGCCTTTCGCCGCTTTGCGTCGCCGCGGCGCAGGCGGCTTTAAATGTCATTCAGCAGGACCCGCGTCGGCGCGATCACGTAAAAAACTTGTCTGCCCAGTTGCGTGACGGCTTGAGTATTTTAGGATTTGACATACTCGGTTCACAAAGTCAGATTGTCCCCATACGGCTGGGGGAGGCCGGCAGGGCTCTGGCCTGCGCGGACTATCTACGGCAGTCAGAGATTTTCGCGCCGGCCATTCGTCCTCCCACAGTTCACGCCGGACAATGTCGCATCCGCTTCAGCGTGACAGCGGACCATCAACCAGCGGACATAGATCAGGTTCTGAACGCTCTAAAGGGGTGGAAGCATGAATAGAGGCATTTTTATTACGGGGACCGATACGGGAGTGGGGAAAACGTTCGTCGCCTGCGCGGCGGCGCGGCTTCTGCGCTCCTGGGGAGTCAACGTCGGTGTGATGAAACCGATCGCGACCGGCAATCAGGATGACGCGCACCGGCTTCTGAAAGCGTCAGAGATTGACGAAGATCTGGCACTGGTCAATCCCCAATTCTTTAAAGCGCCGCTGGCCCCTGCCATCGCCGCGCAGGCTGAAGGACGCGAAGTGGATTCGGAAAGCATCTACAAGGCCTATTGGCACCTCAGCAAGAAATATGACGTCTTGGTGGTGGAAGGTATTGGCGGCGTCAAGGTTCCTCTCGGAGAATCGACTTACGTGGTCGACCTGATCGAAGCGCTCCGGCTGCCGGCCCTGGTCGTCGCCCGCGCTGGTCTCGGGACCCTTAATCATACGCTTCTCACTCTGGATGCGTTGGCGGGCAAGAAAGTGCCCGTGGCCGGGGTCCTGTTTAATGGAGGTTCAGGTAAATCATTGGCTGAAAAAACAAACCCTGAAGCCTTGCAGGATCACGCGACCGTCCAGGTTTTGGGGACCCTCAAATTTCAGAAGGCATTTGCCGGGAATTCCGACGCAGCGGCAATTGCGCTCAAACGCCTCCCTCTGTTTATCAAAGCCCTCAAACACGCATGCGGTTGTTAGAGCTGTGGGATAAACGATATGTCTGGCACCCCTTCACCCAGCAGTCCGAATGGACGGGCCGTGAACCAATCATCATACGGTCCGGCCGCGGCGTCTGGCTTACGGATATCAAAGGCCGCCGCTTCCTGGACGGCAACTCCTCCCTCTGGGTCAACGTCTGGGGCCATAACCATTCTGTCCTCAATGCTGCGATCCGAAAACAACTGTCCAAAATCGCCCATAGCACCTTCCTCGGCCTCACGCATGAGCCGGCCATCCGCCTGGCGAAAAGACTCATCGAAATCGCTCCCCCCAGCTTAGCGCGGGTTTTTTATTCCGACAACGGTTCCACGGCCGTTGAGGTGGCCATTAAGATGGCCTACCAGTACTGGCAGCTCACCGGCCATTCGAAGAAAACGAAATTTGTTTCGATGAAGGAAGGTTACCATGGGGACACCCTCGGATCGGTGTCGGTGGGGGGGATTGATCTATTTCATGCGCGATTTAGGTCGTTGTTGTTTAAGGGATTTACTGCCCATCCGGGAGATTTTGAGGAAATCCAGCGGATTCTCTCTCGTCATCACCGCGAGATTGCAGCCGTTGTGATGGAGCCGCTCATTCAGGGCGCCTCAGGGATGCTGTTGATGCCGAAGGGCTATCTCACCCATGTCGCCCGGCTCTGTAAGAAGTACCAGGTACTACTTATTGTGGATGAAGTGGCTACCGGTTTCGGCCGCACAGGGACGATGTTCGCCTGCGAACAGGAAGGTGTCAGCCCTGATTTCCTCTGTGTGGCCAAAAGTTTGACCGGGGGATATCTGCCGCTGGCCGCTACCCTGACAAAAGAACGAATATATCGTGCTTTTTTAGGCCGATATGACAAATTTAAGACCTTTTTCCACGGCCATACCTATACGGCTAATCCATTAGCGTGCGCCGCCGCTTTGGCCAACCTTGATCTTTACCACCGTAAAGATTTACTGGCTAATGTTCGGGCCCGATCGTCGCAGATGACGGAAAATGTTAGACGTCTTGCATATCACCCCCATGTGAAAGAAGTCCGCCAGGTGGGCCTGATGCTGGGAATTGAGCTGGTTCATGACAAGAAAACAAGAAAACCGTATCCTTCAGGCTGGCGGATGGGACTGAAAGTCTGCGACGCTGCGCTCAAAAGAAGCGTGTGGCTGCGTCCGCTCGGCGACACCATCGTGCTCCTGCCGCCCTTGGCGATTGCGAAGAAAGAACTGGCATTCCTAATAAAGGTTGTTGACGAATCAATAAATGAAGCGACAACGCTCCATTAAGGTTTCGGCGGATCCTCTGGAGCTGTAATTGCTTAAGCGGCAGTTTTGATGGCTATCGCGATCGGGCTGAGCAGACCATCGCGTTCTCTGGCTAGATCCGGGGTGTCAGATGGCGTCAGGCCCAGCGCGGGGTCATCCAACCTGGGCACTCCGCCGGCTTGAGCGGCCTCAGTCGCCGCCAGCTGCACCCTGGGGAGCATCTGCTCGACAAGATGGGATGGAAGCATTCGGTTGGCCATGGCATTGAACATGGTGTGCGCAGCAGTAAATGCGGCGATCAAATGATATTGGGACACGGCCGCCGCCAGATTCGGGTCAGTAACGACAAGAGCTCCCACGAAGGTCAGGAGGGTCATCGCGAAAATATACAAGCGGTTTTCCCGCTGAACATCATTTTGGGGATGGAGGATGGCGTTTAGAGCGTGGCGGAAGGCTTCCCATTTGTTCATCCCCTTGTACTGGGGAGCAAAAAGGGCCTTCAAAAGCGGATGGAGAAAGAAAAAGATAATGGCTGCGGCGGTTGCAGCGGCAAAAGCGATACCGGGATGGACCGCCACGATGGGCCGGATGTATTCAAGCGCATGAAGCGGCAGTGCCGTTTCCATTGCAGACGCTCCTAAAATCGCATAAGCGAGTCCCATCCAGCCGTTCAATATTCCCGCCAACCAGTTGGCGCCGGTTGATTTAATCACCGGTGTTTGGAACGAGGAGTTGTCCACGTCCGTAATGTCCTGGAAAACGACGGATCCGTTTCTGGCGATTGCAATGCCGCCTCGTCGGCGTGCGGCCGAGATAATGTGTGTGGTGGGCATGGATTGGGGGATGGAATGCCACTCATCCGGATTTTCAGACAGGTACGTGTGTCCGAGGATGAGAACGCCATTTGGCTGGCCGACGGCTTGCATGAAGGCCTGCACATCCGCCTGGGTAAAGATCAAATCCTTCCACATCTCCTGAAACCCGAGGTTGTCTCGGGCCGGCTGGGCCTCATACCAATCGGAAGGCCGGCCCCAGGTGGCTTGCACGAGTCTCGGATCTTGATTGTTTCTGAAAACATCCTGAATGGGAATATTATCCATCTGATCAGCCCCGACCCCACGGATCGGTCCGGCGTGAATGTCCGCATAGCCGTCTCCGACACCATACAACGGGCTGTTCTGTAATGCCTTTCTGTAGAGGTCCACATATTCCTGGCCATATTCCTGAAGCATCAGATCGCGGAGGATCCATCCCTGGGGTTCGCCGCCCTTCATCGTGCCCGCGTCCAAAAATTCATGATCTCCCAGTTCAAAGTAGAAATTCCGGGGGAAACAGATTTTCAAATGCATGATCAGCTGCAGTTCCAGCAGGGATGGGATCATATTGCGGAAATCGCCGTTCTCAGGATGCACGGCGTCTCCTGCGATTTTGAAAACGGCTTCCCCTGCCTCCATTTTTTCGAGGAGCGTCTTGCCGCCATCGCTTCGGTGCATCAGGGCCTTCTGGATGTATTCGGTATGTCCGTGAGTGTCTGTCATGATGACCGTTTCTTTGATTCTCGAAGCTTTGCTGGAAGTTAGGTCCACGTGCTGGTCGATCTGGTAGCCGCCGTTTTCGACCCGGCCTGCTTCGATCGCCTGGACAAAACGCCGCGCATGCTCAAGCGCGGCTTCCCGTTTCAAGAGAGCAGCACGGCCGGGGTGGTCCGGGCGCATGAAGTGATTGAACTTTTGATGAACCAGTTTAAGTATTGAGATCGCTATGGATTCTGTGAGGCCCGAATAAAACTGGTTCAGGTGTTTCCAGATTTCTCCGGTCGAATAGAGGTTGTTAAAGGCTCTGACCTCGGCCATAGACCTTCTTTGCAGATCTCGCATAAACGTCGAGGCCACATTGTCGTGATAATAGGGTCGAACTTCCTGGAAAAACCGGAGGGCTTCCGCCGGGTCCGTTCGGGTCAATTCATCGACGCCGGCAAACAGGACAGCAAAATTGTTCCACCATGGGACTTGGAATCTTGCCGGATCCTGACGCTCGAGCAAGCTCATGAAGGTTTCAAAGTCAGGGAGAGTGCTATTGGTAATGAGGTACTGTGCCACCTGCTTCGCGCGGGCGGAGTGGAGGGCCAGATCGAGGCGGTTCAATGCTCCGGCTACAGCCGGATCATCCTGATAAGTTCCTTCCATCGCGCGAGCCAGGCGATCCCTTTCACTCATTCCCCAATGGATCCATTCCTGCGTAACATCCTTGGGAGCAAAAGCATCCAATTTCTGAATCAGTGCCTCGGCTTCTGAGAAGCTCTTCGCTATCCCCGTGACGGCGGCGACAGCGATGGCAAGCTGATCCATCGCGGCTTTCACTTGTTTGTCTTCCTGGATTCCCATGCTGCTGCACCAATTTTCCCAAGCCGTTTTTTGGTCTTCCCATTTCTTGATCTGGTCCTGATTTATTTCGGCGGCGGGAGTCGCACGGACCGAACCGGTCCAGTTCCCGAGAGAAGACGTCGCTATGGAAATGGCGGCCGCAAGGATCCTTCCATGTAAGACGGCCAATTCAGCGTCGAATTCGGCACGCTGGGGGAATACTACTGGTTGGATGGTCGCTCGGAGATTGATCAAGTTGGTGTTCCATTGAGAGATAGCTGTAATTAGCTCGGCCAGGGGCCTGCCGTCTGGCAAATTAGCTGCTTGATCCTGGAGATAACGCAATTTTTCCACCTCGGGAAGAGCATTCTCCTCCCGCAATAGCGCGACCTGTATTTCACTAACGATATTCAAGAGCTCCTCATCGTTTTCTAACGAGTGCCCCTTCATCCCGTTTTGGATTTGCGTTAATGCTTCCTGCCAGGTATCAATCTGATTCTGGGTTAGCGAGGCGATCTTCGCTTCATTGATGTGGGCCTGTATGCCGTACAGCTGCAGCGCTATCGTCAATCCGACATGAGCGCGGTTGACATTTTCATTTGCCGCAAGCAGGCTAGCCTGGTCTGCCGCCCAGGCGCTCCTCGCTCCATTTGTCTCTGCGATAAGAGCGGTTGTCAATTTGCCGCCGAATGATGCGACCCGCAGTGAATTCCGCTGTTCTGCGATCCATTCCAACGCCTGGGTTTCCTGTTGGAGATCTTCCCAGTCATTTACCAAAGTGATCTTCCCCTCTAAGGAGGAGCTGAACGGTGTTCGCAGTGGAAAGGGTACACGATCGGACGAACGCCTGATGACAACTCCAGGTTGAATCGTCGGGGGCCGCAAATCCATCATGCCGGCGGGAAGGAGTCTCGGCTCCGAGAGCCCTTGCGTTGTTTTAGGATATCCCATTGGCAATGTTGCGGCCAGGGGAGGCGCCT
>Ga0182027_10004849_pt1 | contig 20642 bp, 10 predicted proteins | sample 712E1DmetaG_FD_121300 | JGI IMG/M metagenome (GOLD analysis project Ga0182027, IMG submission 121300) | Permafrost microbial communities from Stordalen Mire, Sweden - 712E1D metaG (Illumina Assembly) | ecosystem: Environmental > Terrestrial > Soil > Wetlands > Permafrost | place: Sweden...
CCACCGGCCTTTCGTCCCTGAATTCGCACCGGCCATCCCTAGCAGATTGGCTTTTACAAAACATAACCATAACTTGTTGTAAGTTAACAAAAAACGTGTTGCTTCGGCACCGGGTTGATCAATGACTGGCTGCGCGAACAATTTGGGGCTTTTGATCCATGGCAGACACTGAAATAACACCCGCCGGCGGACCGGCGAGGAAGAAATACGTGCGCGTCATCGGCCCGCGCCTGCGACTGCTGTTGTATTTCATCTTCGGCCTGGTCGCCATCCTGGCCGCCAATTCCGTTTATCTTAGCGCCATCAGTTTCCTGGAATGGCTCAAGAGCGACCCCAACACCACCTATCAAAACTGGTTTTACATGGTGATGTTCGGGACGCATCTCGGCCTTGGCCTGCTGATCGTCCTGCCCATCGTCATCTTCGGCATTTTTCACATCATCAACGCGCATGACCGCCCCAATCGCCGCGCCGTCAAGGTCGGTTACCTGCTTTTTTTCACAGCGCTGGCCGTCCTGGTCACCGGTTTGTTGCTGACGCGCATTGACATTTTCCACTTCAAGAACGTGGGCCTCAAAGACCCGCGCCTGCGTTCCATCGCCTATTGGGCGCACGTCATCACCCCCATCCTCGGCATCTGGCTCTACATCCTGCACCGGCTGGCCGGGCCGCGCATCAAGTGGCGGGTCGGATTGCGCTGGGGTGCGGCGGTGGGCGTCCTGACCATCGGCATGGTGCTGCTGCACTCGGCGCACCCGCGGAAAAACCAGGTCGGTTCGGTGGAAGGCAAAAAATATTTCAACCCCTCGCTCGCCCGGACGGCCTCGGGCAATTTCATCCCGGCGCGAACACTGATGATGGACAATTATTGTCTGAACTGCCACCAGGACGCGTACAACGACTGGTTTCACAGCGCGCACCATTTCAGTTCCTTCAACAACAAACCGTATCTGTTCAGCGTGCGTGAGACCCGGCAGGTCTCACTCAAACGCGACGGCAACGTAAAGGCGGCGCGCTGGTGCGCCGGCTGCCATGACGTCGTGCCGTTCTTCAGCGGCGCTTTTGACAATCCCAGTTACGATGACGTGCATGATCCCACGTCCCAGGCCGGCATCACCTGCACGGCGTGCCACGCCATCACGCACGTCAACAGCACCAAGGGCAACGCGGACTACACAATTGACGAGCCGATCCACTATCCGTTTGCCTACAGCACCAACCGGATTCTGCAGTACATCAACCAGCAACTGGTCAAGGGCAAGCCGGAGTTTCACAAGAAGACCTTCCTGAAACCGTTCATGCGCACGGCGGAATATTGTTCCACCTGCCACAAGGTCAGCCTTCCCGGCGACCTGAACCACTACAAGGATTTTCTCCGCGGGCAGAACCATTACGACCCCTACCTGCTCAGCGGCGTTTCCGGACATGGCGCCCGCAGCTTTTACTATCCGCCCAAGGCCGTGCAAAACTGCGCCGGCTGCCACATGCCGTTGCAAGCATCGGAGGATTTCGGGGCGAACTTTTTCAATCCCACGAACGCTTCGACGCGTTACATCCACAATCACCTGTTCCCAGCCGCCAACACCGGCCTCGCTTACATCCGCGGCGACACCAATGACGTGAAGACAGAGGAGGTGTTCCTGAAGGGGTCGCTGCGGGTGGATATTTTTGGCATCAAGGACGGCGGCGCGATTGACGACACCCTGACCGCGCCGTTGCGGCCCAAGGTGCCGGCGCTCAAACGCGGCCACCGTTACCTGCTCGAAATCGTCCTGCGCACCATGAAGCTCGGCCATCTGTTCACCCAGGGCACGGTGGACTCGAATGAAGTCTGGGTGGACTCCAAGGTGAAGAGCGGCAATCAGATCATCGGACGTAATGGCGGACTGGGGCCTCACAACGAGGTGGATCCGTGGTCGCATTTCATCAACGTTTACATGCTCGATCGCAATGGTAACCGCGTTGACCGCCGCAATCCGCAGGACATTTTCACCCCGCTCTACAACCACCAGATTCCTTCCGGCGCGGGCCAGGTGGTTCATTATGATTTCACAGTGCCGGAAGACCAAAGCGGACCGCTGACCGTCGAGGTAAAGCTGCAATACCGCAAGTTCGACACCCTTTACATGAACTACGTTTTTGACACGAACTTCGTCAAGGGTGCGCCATATACCGTGACCAACAACCTGCCCATCGTCACCATCGCGGCGGACAAAATCACTTTCCCGGTCGAAGGTTCCGGGACAGAAACCGGCCAGCCCTCAACCCTCAACCCTCAACTCTCAACCGTGCCTGAGTGGCAGCGCTGGAACGATTACGGTATCGGCCTCCTGCTGGAGGGCGGCGTTGGGGCCGAAAAAGGCGAGTTGATCCAGGCGACGGAAGCCTTCGAACACGTCGAGAAACTCAAACACGCCGACGGCCCGGTGAATCTGGCGCGGGTGTATTTCAAGGAAGGCCGGCTGGAAGACACCGTGGCCGCGCTGCAACGCGCTGCCAAATTCGATCCGCCCGCGCCCCGGTGGACCGTCGCCTGGTTCAACGGACTGGTGGACGAGCAAAACGGTTTTCTCGACAAGGCCATCGCCGAGTTCCGCAGCATCCTCGAGGACCGTTATCCCGAACTCGACCAGCGCGGTTTCGATTTCAGCAAGGATTACGAGGTCATCAACGAACTCGGCCAGACCTATTTCGAGCGCGCTCAGATGGAGCGCGGCAATCCGGAACGGCAGAAGGAATTCCTGAATCTGGCTGCCGGAGCGTTTCAGAAAACGCTGGCGTTGGATTCGGAAAACGTGACGGCGCATTACACGCTGTCCCTGATCTACTCGCAACTCGGTGACGAGGCCAAAGCGGCCCATCATCGCCAGGAACACGAAAAATATCTACCGGATTACAACGCGCAGGACCGCGCCATCAGCATCGCCCGCCGGGCCAATCCTGCCGCCGACCATGCCGCCCAGGCCACCGTGATCTACCCGTTGCAGCGGCCGGGCGTGCCGGAATTGGGCAAAGGATTGACCAGCGAACCCAAAAATCCAAGGGTCGCGGAGAATAGGTGGGGAAAGGCTACGGACGAGCCGGCCTCGGCGCGTCAAAGCGTGGCGACGACGGCTCGCGGGGACGCTCGCCCCACCGAACTTGGATTGATTCAGCATGAATGACCAGCCCGCCACTCCGCCCGAAGAGCAGGACGAACTCGCCCACGTCGACGACGCAATCATTGGCAAAGCCATCCGCTGGTCGCTCGTGATTTTTGTGATCATCGGCGTCCTGTTCGGGGGAGCGGTTCTCTTCCTCAAGCGCAAGCCCGCGCCGCCCCCGCCGCAGATCACCCAGTTTACCGCGCCGGTGTCGCCCGACCGGCCGCGGGCGGAAATACCGGTGGCGAAATTCACCGACATCACCGAGGAGGCTGGCATCACTTTCATTCACAACAATGGCGCTTACGGCGAAAAATTGCTGCCCGAAACCATGGGCGGCGGTGTGGCGTTCTTCGACTATGACAACGACGGCCATCAGGATTTGCTCTTCATCAACTCCTGCGACTGGCCTTGGCACCAGTCCACAAACAAACCGCCGACGACCATGGCGCTCTACCACAACGACGGCCACGGCCACTTCACTGATGTCACTGCCGGCTCGGGCCTGGACGTGAGTTTTTACGGCATGGGTGTAGCCATCGGGGATTACGACAACGACGGACTGCCCGATGTTTTTATCACCGCCGTCGGTGGGAATCATCTGTTTCACAACGACGGCCACGGCAAATTCCACGAAGTGACGCAGGAAGCGGGCGTCGGCGGTTCGACGAACGATTGGAGCACCTGCGCGGCGTTTTTTGATTATGACAACGACGGCCGACTCGACCTCTTCGTCGGCAGTTACATCAAGTGGTCGCGCGAAATTGACGCCGAGGTCGGCTACAAAATTGATGGCCGGACACGCGCCTACGGCCAGCCCATGAATTTCCAGGGCGCGTTTCCATATCTTTATCACAACGACGGCAACGGTCATTTCACCGACGTCTCGGCGCAAAGCGGTTTGCAGGTGAAGAATCCTGCAACCGGCGTGCCCGCTGCCAAGACCCTCGGCGTCGCGCCGGTGGACATTGACGGCGATGGCTGGCTGGACCTCGTCGTGGCCAACGACACCGTGCCCAATCTCGTCTTCATGAACCAGCACGACGGCACATTCCGGGAAATCGGCGCACAGTCCGGCGCGGCCTTCGACAGCTATGGCAACACCCGCGGCGCGATGGGCATTGACACCGCCTGCTACAACAACGACGGCAAGCTCGGCATCGCCATCGGTAATTTCGCCAATGAAATGACCGCGCTTTATGTCCAGCAAAATTCGCCCACGAACTTCTCCGACGAAGCCATCACCGAGGGCATCGGCCCGGACAGCCGGCGGTTTCTCAAGTTTGGTTTGTTCTTCTTCGATTACGATTTGGACGGCCGGCTGGACCTGCTCACGGCCAACGGGCATCTGGAGCAGGAAATCAGCAAAATCCAGGCGAGCCAGACCTACGCGCAACCGGCCCAGTTGTTTTGGAACGCCGGCGACCAAAATGGCGGATGCTTTGTCGCCGTTCCGCCGGAAAAGGCCGGTACGGACCTGTTCAAACCCATCGTCGGGCGCGGTGCGGCCTTTGCCGACATTGACGGCGACGGCGACCTCGACGTGGTGCTCACGCAAGTTGGCGGCCCGCCGCTGCTGTTGCGCAACGACCAGAATTTGCACCACCACTGGATCCGACTGAAACTTGTCGGCACCAAAAGCAACCGCGACGCCATCGGCGCCTGGATCAAGGTGAATGTCGGCGGCAAGACCCTGTTGCGGCAGGTAATGCCCGCCCGCAGCTATCTTTCCCAATCCGAACTGCCCGTCACCATCGGCCTGGGCGATGTGCCCAAGCCGGATGCAGTGAAAATCCTCTGGCCTAGTGGGACCCGGCAGCAGGTGGAAAACGTTCTGGTGGACCAGCTGATGACTGTTACCGAAATTCGGTAAAACGTTTGGAGCAGGGCAGAGGCGTAACGCAGAGTCAGTGTGCTTCAATAACACCGGGGCATTCTGCCAGAATTGCAGGTTGCGGTTTTGCGCCCTCCCCGACGAGCAAAGAAGTCAAAGAACAATTTGACATAAATCGGCATACTTTGCAAAGTATGCCACATGCGGGCCACCCCTATGCTTCAGCCAACTCTCTGGCGTACCTGTCGAGTCCTAGCTAACCGGACGCGCCTCCGCATCTTCGTTCTGCTTTTGGAACAACCGGGCCAAACGGTTTCCACCGTAGCTACCCGCCTGAAACTGTCGCTGCCCGTCGCCAGCCAATATCTCCGAGCGATGGAGGCCCGCAGCTTGCTGAAGGTCCGCCGTTTTGGTCTTCGGGTTGCTTACCGGATCGCTGATGATCAGACCGGTCCCGCTCAGGGACTGGTGCGGGCGCTGCGGCAGACTTTTCGACGCGACTCATCGTCCGCCGAAACAATCTTCAAGCAGGCCACTGCTTTCACTCATGCGCGGCGCATCGAGTGTTTCCGCGCGTTGAGCGGCCGGGCGCAGACCTTGGCCGAGTTGAGAGCAGCCACAGGTATTTCAGTCCGAGCGATCATTCGTCATATAAACAAGCTAGAAGTACGGGGATTTGTCGTGTGCCGTAAGCGTCAATACGTCGTGGCGGATCGTTCCGATGCGTTCGGACGCGAACTGGCACGCTTGGCGGCAGGTCAGTAGGGATGTGCGGTGCGTGCTAAAAGATGCATTGGACAACGCCGGCATACTTTGCAAAGTGCGCCGAATCCCTTCCATTGCACTCTTCGGTCTGAAAATCGGCTGAAAAATTATTTGTCACCCGGGGACAATCCGGTTTGAATGATTGAAATCGCAACCAAATTTTAGGAGACTCCGATCATGAACGAATACATCGAACGCGTGGTTGACCTGCTCGACCCTTCCCTCAACCAAATCCACAACCTGAGCCTTGATGAGGCGCGCCAGCGCGTCCTTTCCGGCAAGCCCGAAGCGGTACGCGAGATTGACGGCTCGTTCGTGCTGCTCGCGCGCGAGGGCAAAACCGTCCGCATGGCGCGTTCGATGGACCGCCCGATGCGTTACTTCCTAGCCAAGCGCGCCGAAGGCCCGGCGCTAATCGTGGCCGACCGGATTGACGCCATTTTCAACCAGCTCAAGGCCGAGGGCTTGCACGGGCAGTTTCATCCCAGCTACACGCGCATGGTGCCGGCGCATTACGTCGTGGAAATCCAGCTCATCGGCTGTCCCGATCCCGACCCGACCTACACGCGCTATTTCACGCCGCAACGCAATTCGCTTTCGACCAACCTCGACGACATCGGCCGCCGTTACATCGGCGCGCTGGCGGACGAAATCGCCAAGTGGCTGAAACGGATGCCTTCACATGAACCCATCGGCGTGGCGTTTTCCGGCGGCATTGACAGCGGAGCGGTTTTCCTCGTGACGTATCATGTCATGCGCCAGCTCGGCCTCAGCCCGGCCCGGCTCAAGGCGTTTACATTGAATTTCGGTGACGGGCCGGACGTCCAACAGGCCCGCGAATTCCTGGGACGGCTCGGTCTGGGCCTCTTCCTCGAAGCCATCGAAGCCGATCTCGCGTCGCTGGACATCACCGAGACGCTCCGCGTGATGGAGGATTACAAACCGCTGGATGTCGAGTGCGCCTCGATGGGGCTGGCCTTGTGCCGCGGCATCCGCGCGCGTTATCCGCAGTGGAAATACCTGGTGGACGGCGACGGCGGGGACGAAAATTTGAAGGATTATCCCATCGAGGAAAATCCGGAGCTGACCATCCGCAGCGTGGTGAACAACCTGATGCTGTACCAGGAAGGCTGGGGCGTGGGCCGCATCAAGCACTCGTTGACCTACAGCGGCGGGTTGAGCCGCAGCTATCTCCGCACCTACGCGCCCGCCCGGCATTTCGGCTTCGCGGGCTTCAGCCCTTTCACGCGCCCGAACGTCATCGAAGTGGCCGAAGGCATCCCGTTCACGACGCTCACCGACATGTCCGTGGAAAAACTTTACGCGCTCAAGGGCGAAATCGTTTCGCGCGGCGTCAAGGCCGTCACCGGACTCGACCTGCCGGTATTCGCCAAGCGCCGCTTTCAACACGGTGCGGTCCCCGTCGAGCGTCTCCGCCAGCGCACGTCCGGGGAGGAATCCGAATATCGGAAACAATTTCTGGCGCTTTACAGTTGAACCACCGGCAGCGTGTGGGTTCGATTTTTCCAGCGCACGACCGGACCGCGTGGATCACGGTACAGCGACCGCCCCGGCCAATGGCGCGGGATCCCTTCAAGCCGCATGCGTTTTTTCTGGAGGAGGAACGGGCCGGTTCCGGACAGGTCGTAAGCTCTGCCACGATTCTACTGACGAACAAGGAATGCCCATGGCGGTGCCTGATGTGCGATCTGTGGAAGAACACAACGACACAGACCGTACCGGTCGGCGCCATCCCGCGGCAGATTGATCATGCGCTGGCGCAACTCCGCTCGCGTCCCGAACAAATCAAACTTTACAACAGCGGCAGCTTCTTTGACCCCGCCGCCATTCCGCCGGTGGATTACCCGGCCATCGCCCGCACGGTCGCGTTCGCAAAGCACGTCGTGGTTGAGTCGCATCCGCGTCTGGTGGGGGAAAGGGCATTGCGCTTTCGCGATTTGCTTTCTGGTTCACTGGAGGTGGCGATGGGGCTTGAGACCGTGCATCCGCAAGTGTTGCCGCGGTTGAACAAGAAATTCGAACTCGGGCATTTTTCGCAGGCCGCCGCGTTTCTGCGGACCCATGGAATTTCCGTGCGCGCGTTTGTCCTGGTAAAACCGCCGTTCCTGGACGAGGAGGAAGGATTGGAATGGGCGGTGAAATCAGTGGCGTTCGCGTTGTCCTGCGGCGCAACGGTGGTTTCACTCATCCCCACCCGTCCCGGCAACGGCGCGCTGGAGCGCCTGATGGCAGCCGGCGAATTCTCGCCACCGCGGCTTACCACCCTGGAAAAGGCGCTGGAGCTCGCCTTGGACGTGCGCGGCGACGGAAGAATCTTCGCCGACACCTGGGATTCGGAACAATTCTCGCGCTGCCCGGCGTGTTTCGAAAAACGCCGGCAACGGATTCATGCCATGAACCTGTCACAACGAATCCAGCCTGCGATTGACTGTCCCACTTGTGGGCTGAAGACGGGTTAACGATTCACGGTCACCTTGCCATCGGTGTCCACCGTGATTTCCTTCGCTCCGGCCGGAATCGGGCTGGTAGTGGTTTTGCCGCCGGGCCAGCGAATCCAAATTTGGGTGGGAGGTTCCGGACAACCCAGCACCGGCACCGCGCTGTCCTGCGACCAGTAGCCCGAACCGCCATGAATCTCCCGTGCCGCTCCCATCCGCCCGCCAAACACCAGCCGCAGTGTCGCGCCCACGCCGTCGGGGTTGCCCGGCGGTCCGTTCAGCCGCACCCGCAAACCCGGCTTGCCCAACACGTTTTGGTACAGCTTGGTCTCCGCTCCGTTCTGGCTGACCGCCAGGTCCACCCGCCCATCCCCGTCAAAATCGCACAACGCCGCGCCCCGTTGCTCGCCATAAACCAGGATACCCGACTCCTGCCCCGGAACCGCCTCCAGTTTGCCGCCACCGGTCCCGCGCAACCACAGGCCGCGCCCGGCATCCAAACGGCCGCCCGACTGGGGTAACCGGAGCATGTTCACAACCGCAAGCGGCGCCATCTCAAAAAAATTCTGGCTGAGGAAAACATCCTCATTCCCATCACCGTCAAAATCCCCCACGTTCACAGCGAACGCCGGCGCGATTTGCGCTTCATACGGCAGTTCCACCGCCTCAAAGTGATTGCCGCGGTTGAAAAACACCATCGAGGTCAGCGTGGTCGCGCGCACCTGCTGTGCGGGACTGGGCAGGATGGCGAGGATCTGTTCCATTGTTGCCTCGGTGTAGGCCTTGTGAGTGGGGAATTGGCCAAGCAGCGGCGAATAGGCATTGGCCAGCACGTTGCGCATCCGGCGCGGGATCTCCACCTGATGCAACGGATCAAAGACGGCTTCAATGAGGTCGAGCGAGTCGTTGCCGGAGTAGTCGCCGTAGTACAGGCGGACCGGGTGATTGCTGCTGGCCTGATAATCGCTGTTCAGTCCCCAGTTGCTGGCGATGATGTCCAAACGGCCATCCCCGTCAATGTCCCCCGTCGTCACCCCGTGCCACAATCCCGTGTAACGGTCCAAACCCAGTTCCTTCGTGATTTCGTGCAGGTGACCGTGTTCATTCTTAAACACACGTATCGGCCCCCATTCGCACGCCAAAATCAAGTCGGAATAACCATCCCCATCCAGGTCGCTCCAGACCGCGCCGCTGACCAGACCGGCTTTCTCAAGGACACGGCTGTTTTCCTCGTCCAATTGCAGTTGTCCTTCGACATTTCGGTAAACACGGGAATCCGCCGCTTCTGGATAACGCCCCGGGATCATTCGCCCGCCTACAAACAAACCCAGCTTCCCATCGCCATAAATATCCGCCACAGCCAGCGGCCCGGTGCTGGCGGTGACTTGTGGAAGGTCTTGTTGTTGGGGTGTCGGAGCATAACTGAACACCGACGCCGAGGGTGGATTGCTCGGGGTCTCGTAATTGTCCCGGCCGACCACTAGCGCCCGTCCGTTGGTGCCGCGGCTCCACCCCACGATGCCCGTCAGGTCTTCCGGCAAGATGGCACTTGCCCGCAGATGTCTCATGCCACCGTTGCCATCGGGAGCATAGACGCCCAATTCCCCGCCGCGGCCGCTGCCAATCACCAGTTCCTCCCGGCTGTCTCCCAGCAGATTGACCCACGCCACCCCGGGACCATCCTGGCTGAGTTGCCAGGGCAAGAGCGCCTGCCGGGCAAAATCGTCATAGAGTTCCTGGTGATGCCGGTGAGAAATCAGTTGGCTGACATCTTTGAAAAACGGTTTTACTTCTTGCGCGGGCGGCCTGGTTTCTCCAGGAACAGCCGCCGCCTCGGCGATCTCGTAAATCCGGTTGGGTTTTGCATCGCCAACCACGCTCTTTTTGCCGCTGCGCCAGGTCACTTCGATGGTCATGTTCTCGCTCTTGCCCGCCGCAAACACGCGCATCGGGTCCGAACCGGAGAGATACATACCACCACAGGCAACCTCCTGGCTTTGCATCGGCACGGCGCCTCCCAGCAATTTGATTTTCGCGCCGATGCCCTGGGTATTGGGCGCAAGGCCCTTCAACCGCACCGCCACGCGCGGAGCGGAGCCGTGATTGTGATAAACGCTGGCAGCGCTTCCCAGGTTGTTCACCACGAAGTCCAGCCCCCCGTCATTGTCCAGATCGCCAACCGCAATTCCGTTGTGCAGCGCCGGCTGATCCAGTCCCCACGCCGGCCCCGTGTCTTCGAACTTCAAGTTTCCCAGATTTCGAAAGGCGACCACCGGAGTCTTAAAAGGATGAGCCAGCAGGTTCCCCTGATAAATCTCCTCCATCTTCTGTTCCTGGGCCGAGCGCGACACCGGCTTGCCATCGGGACCGAGCTTCGGTGGAGCCAGCCGGCCGGCACGGCGCAATGTTGAGTTTTCCTTGACGACATCCATATTGTTCACGTCGCGCACGTAGCCCGTAGGAATGATGATGTCCTCAAATCCGTCCAGGTCCACGTCCAGGAAGACCGGTTGCCAGGACCAGTCGGAAGCGGTCACGCCGGCATAGTTGGCGATTTCTTCAAATGTGCCGTCGCCGCGGTTTCGAAAGAGGACGTTGCGGGGAATTTGCGGACGATCATCAATGGTCCCGATCGGAGTTTGCTCAGACCCTATAGTCAACATCTGGCTGTTTCGCGACCGCCAGTCCCGGGCCAACATGTCCAAAACGAAGAAATCCATCCGGCCATCCCGGTCAATGTCGGCAAAATCAACGCCCATGGAAGACTGGCTGGTATGGCGCAACGCCAGCCGTGGAGCGGCCTGAAAATGACCCTTGCCATCGTTGAGCCAGAGCCGGTCGGGTGTCCAGTAGTCGTTGCACACATAAATGTCCGGCGCCCCGTTGCCGTTCAGATCCCGGAACGCCGCGGTCAGGCCCCAATCCCGCGGCGGCCCGGTCAACGGTTTGCCATCTTCGTCGAGAAATGCCCCGTTGGTCCAGGCCAACGGCGTGAAACGGCCTTTCCCGTCATTGAGATAAACCAGATCGGGTTCGCCATACTCCTGAAAAAAACCGTTGGTGTAGATGAAGCGATCCCGCAGCGTCGGAATGACGTCGCTGTGCCCGCCCATGGTCATTACTTCAAATTGGTCAAACTCTACGCGATCGCGAGAATCTTCGACACGATTGTTGGCCACGTACAGGTCGAGGGCGCCCTTGCCGTCGATGTCTGCCAAAGCCATCGTCATTGCGCCGTATTTGCTCAGTGTCCCGGCATATTGGCTGCATTCAACGAAAGTTCCGTCGCCTTTGTTGGTGAAGCAAAGCACTCCATTCCCCATTGTACTCACCAGCAAGTCCAGCCAGCCGTCGCCGTTGATGTCCGCGAAGACCGCTCCGCGGCAAATCCGGTTGCTACAGACGATGCCGGACCCTTGCGTCACATCCTTGAACCGCATTCCGCCGAGGTTCTGATACAAGGCGCTGTGCCCGTCCAGACTGCACAGGAAAATGTCCGGCCACCCGTTGTTATAAATATCTCCGATGGCAACTCCGGACCCATCGGCCAGCCCCCGGTTGGCCGCTATGGCGTGTTCGTCCAAAGGGTTGGTGAAGGTGATGCCAGTCTGCTCAGGCGGCAGCAGCGTGAATCCAGGCCGGCCTTCCTTCGGCACCTGGAGTTCGGTCCACTGGAAACCTTTCTCCTGATGCCACTGCAGTTCGGCGGCGCACGGAAAGATTCCCATCGCCACGGCCGGAATGATGAAGAGGCATGACAAAGAAGTTCTCATTTGATCCGGGACAGGAATGCTGGCTGCTCTTTCGCGCCGCCACCGATCCACCGGCGCAAGTCTGGATGGTCTGCAAGAAAACTGAAAGAAAAATCCAGGACGCGCCCACCGAACCGGGTGGGCCATTGACAAAGTTCGCGCAAGTGGTTGCGAAGTGCAGCCGGTTAACAACCGGCGATACAGCAGACTGCCAGTCTGCGCTACAAGTGAAGCGCCGATTGTCAATCGGCTGTGTCGCGGACTGGCAGTCCGCTTGACCGCGACCTTGTCACTGGCTCTGCCACCGGGTACAAAAAAGAGCCGGAGGGAAAACCCTCCGGCATTTGTTGAAATTAGTTCTTAGCTGCTGCTTAATTAAGCGCGACGGCGGAAAGCCAGCAAGGCCAGACCACCGAGGCCCAGCAACGCGACTGTGGCCGGTTCCGGCACGCCCTGAACGGCAAACACATAATCATAGTTGGCGGGGATTGGAGCGGCAAAACCACCCATCACCGGAGTAGCACCGCCGTTAGCGCCACCAGGATTTGCCATGCTGGTGTTGTTATCCATCGCATAGCTGCCAATGCCGGGACTGGTAAGAACATCGGTAGAGCTGTGAGCCCAACCAATCCAAGGATTGTGGCCCGGAGCGTCAATGGAGATAGTCCACTCATAAGTCACCCCAGGAGTCAGGGCTTGAGGATTGGCCAAATTGAAAGTGAGGTAGTCAGCAATATTTACGCCTGCAACAAATCCTGTGTAAGACTCGGTGTCCAGCACGTTAATCGAGCCGTTCCCGTTGACCGATCCGAGTTGGAGGGCCCAAACCTCGGTACCGTTGAAAGGCTGCGGTCCAGTCGTCCATGCACTGGCACTGTCACCGCGACCCTTGACCGAGACGGAGTAGGCTGTGCCAGCACTGGCAACCTGGAACGTCTGGCCCGCAGGTCCTTGGTTATTCGCGTAATCACGGTTGTTGTCCTGCGCGCCTGGCCCCAAGTCGGTCAGTTGTGAAGCCAAGATGGGGTTGCCGGACAGCGCCCCGCTCTCCGTGATGATTTGCGCAGGAGTCATGGCTTGAGTTGCGCTCGTAACAAGCGCCATGCCGACGATAGATGTAAGAACTAATGTATTTTTCATAGGGTTGTATTTGATTCATCTGATTTAACTGCTGATTTAACTGCTGATTTATGATTTAACTGCTGATTATCTGATTTAACCGCTGATTATCTGATTTAACCGCTGATTATCTGATTTAACCGCTGATTATCTGATTTAACCGCTGATTATCTGATTTAACCGCTGATTATCTGATTTACGCCTTTAAGGATTTTCTATAAAGGCTGACTTGTTGGTTATATCCTTTTAGACAAGGAGTGTCAATCGTTTTTTATCTGTTTTATCTGAATGTTCCGCAAAAATACGTATACGTATTTGCTATTGCAGGAACAAAACAAGGTTGGTGTCTGAAGGGCCATGTCAGATGAGGGGCGATTTGCCGGGGGCCTCGTTTCGGCTGGATTTTCGCGGCAAGTGGCTTGGGATGAATGATTAACAAATAGAGCGAAAGCCGCCGCGCTGCGCCCGCCTCCGGTCTTCTGAACCCGAATTCCGAAATTGCATTGCCGCAAAAGAACTTGTCTAACCACATACCTGTTCTTTGCGTTCTCTCGCAGCCAACTTCGGTTTTCAGGCTGAAAGCGCCAATGGAAAGTCTTGTTATGGTCTGGCTTGCCCTCTTTGGGCCCCGGAAATCCCGGCCATTGGAACCCCTTTTTCCTGATGCCACAGCAACTCCGCAGCGTATGGGAATATTCCCATTTGATCCCGGAATAAATTCTGAATTAACGATTCACGGTCACCTTGCCGTCAGTGTCCACTGTGATTTCCTTTGCTCCCGCCGGGATGGGGCTGGTGGTGGTTTTGCCGCCGGGCCACCGCACCCAGATCTGGGTCGGAGGTTCCGGACAACCCAGCACCTGCACCACACTGTCCTGCGACCAGTAGCCCGAACCGCCGTGAATCTCCCGCGCCGCTCCCATCCGCCTGCCAAACACCAGCCGCAGCGTCGCCCCCACGCCGTCGGGGTTGCCCGGCGGTCCGTTCAGCCGCACTCGCAAACCCGGCTTGCCCAGCACATTCCGGTACAGCTTGGTCTCCGCTCCGTTCTGGCTCACCGCCAAATCCACACGGCCGTCCCCGTCAAAATCGCCCAGCGCCGCACCGCGCTGTTCGCCGTAAACCAGGATGCCCGACTTCTGTCCCGGAACCGCCTCCAGCCGGCCGTCTCCGATGCCGCGCAACCACAGGCCGCGGCCCGCGTCCAGCCGGTAACCAGCGTCATCCCGCCGGAGCATTCCTGACGCCATCGCAAAAAAATTCTGGCTCAGAAAAATGTCCTCGTTGCCATCGCCATCAAAATCCCCCACGTTGACGGCCAAGGTTTGGGTGATTTGCGCTTCATACGGCATCTCCACCGCCTCAAAGTGATTGGTGCGATTGAAAAACACCATGGAGGCCAGCGTCGTGACTTGCACCTGCTCGGCCGGTTTTGGAAAAACGGCGAGAACTTGTTCCAGCGTCGCTGCAGCGTAGGCCTTGTGCGTCGGATACCGGCCCACCAGCGGCGGATAAGCACTGGCCAGGGCATCGCGCATCCGGCGTGGAATCTCCACCCGGCGCAACGGATCATAGGCGGCCTCGATCAGGTCGAGCGCCCCGCGATCCGAAAAATCCCCGTAATACATCCGCACCGGCTGATTGCTGCCGGCCTGATAATCGCTGTTGAGTCCCCAGTTGCCGGCAATGATGTCCAGTCGGCCATCGCCATCAATGTCCCCGGTCGTCACGCCGCGCCACCAGCCGGTGTATCGGTCCAGCCCCAGTTCCTTCGTGATTTCGTGCAGATGACCGCGGTCATTCTTAAATACCCGGATCGGCCCCCATTCGCAGGCGAGAATCAGTTCGGGAAAGCCGTCCCCATCCAGATCACTCCACACCGCGCCGTTGACCAGACCCACCTTCTCCAACACGCGGCTGTTTTCCTCGTCCAGTTCCAATTGCCCGCCCACGTTCCGGTAAATCCGCGAGTCGGCCGCTTCCGGATACCGCCCCGGGATCACCCGCCCCCCGACAAACAAATCCAGCTTCCCGTCCCCATAAACATCCGCCACCGCCAGGGGCCCGGTGCTGGCTCTGGCTTCCGGCAGGTCTTGTTTCTGCGATTGGGGAACAAAACTGATTACCGAGGCGGAGGGAGAATGGCCTTGGAATTCATAATTGCCCTTTCCCGCCGCAAACGTCCAGACGGGTCGTGAAGAACTCCCGGAGCCGGCTGGCTCGGGTGCATAATTATCCCGGCCCACCACCAGCGCCCGTCCATTGGTCCCCGGCACCCAGCCCACGATCCCCGTCAGGTCTTCCGGCCAGGTGAAAGTTGTTGGCAGGTTGGTCATGCCCCCCTGGCCATCGGGAGCGTAAACACCCAATTGACCACCGCGACCGCTCCCAATCACCAGTTCCTCCCGCTGGTCGCCCAGCAGATTCACCCACGCCACCCCGGGTCCGTCCCGGCTCAGTTGCCTGGGCAGCAGCGGCTGCCGGACGTAATCATTATAAAATTCCTGGTGATGCCGGTGCGCTATCAGTTCACTGACATCCTGGAAAAACGGTTTCACCGCTTCAACGGGCGGTTGGGTTTCCTTCGGAACGGACGCCGCCTCGTCTATTTCGTAAATGCGGTTGGGCTTCACGTCCAGGACCACGCTTTGCTTCCCGTTGCGCCACGTCACTTCCAGCCTCATGCTTTTGCTCTGGCCCGCCGCAAACACCCGCTCCGGATCCGAACCGGACAGATACAGGCCACCGCACACCACCTCCTGGCTTTGCATCGGCACCGCCCCGCCCAGCAATTTGATCTTTCCGCCAATCCCCTGCGTGTTCGGTGCCAGACCCCTCAACCGCACCGCCACCCGTGGCGCACTGCCGTGGTTGTGATAGACGCCCGCTGCGCTCCCCAGATCGTTCACCACGAAGTCCAAACCCCCGTCATTGTCCAAATCGCCAACGGCGATCGCCTGATGAAATCCCGGCTGGTCCAATCCCCACGCCGGCCCGATGTCTTCAAACTTCAGGTTGCCCAGATTGCGGAAGGCAACCACCGGGGTCTTCAGCGGTTCGCACAGTATGTTGAACTGATAACGCTCTTCGGTCCTCTCTTCCTGGGGCGACCGCGGCACCGGCTGTCCATCGGGTCCCAGCTTGGGCGGAACCAGCCTGCCCGCCCGCTTCAGTGCAAATGCTTTCGCGGTGACGTCCATGTCGTTCATGTCATGGGCGAAGCCCGTGGGGATGATCATGTCCTCGTAGCCGTCCAGGTCCACGTCCAGGAAGACGGTTTGCCACGTCCAGCCGGAAGCGGCCACGCCGGCATAGGCGGCAATCTCTTCAAAGGTGCCATCACCGCGATTGTGAAAGAGCATGTTGCGGGGAATCTGCGGACGTTGTTCATCAATGGTCTCAACCGGAGAGCGCGGGGTTCCCGGATTCATGATCTCACGCTGTCGCCGCTGCCAGTCCCGGGCCAACATGTCCGTGACACAAAAATCCACCTGGCCGTCCCGATCCACGTCGGCAAAATCAACCCCCATCGAAAACATGCTGGTATGGCGCAAGGCCGGCAAGGGACAGGCCCGAAAATGACCCTTCCCGTCGTTGAACCACAACCGGTCGGGCGTCCAAAAGTCATTGCACACGTAAATATCTGGCGCGCCGTCACCGTTCAAATCGCGGAACGCTTCTGAATTGCTCCAATCCCGCGGCGGGCCGGTCAGGGGTTTGCCGCTTTCATCCAGAAACGCACCGTTGGTCCAGGACAACGGCGTGAAATGTCCCTTCCCGTCATTGAGATAAATCAGGTTGGGTTCGCTGTATTCCTGAAGAATCCCATTGGTGAAGACGAAGCGGTCCCGCAGCGCCGGGTCCGCGATCTGGCCGGTCTCCCTGTACAGGGCGATCTTGTCAAACTCCACGCGATCAGCGACCGCTTCGGAGCGATAATTGCCCACGTACAGATCGAGCGGACCGTTGCCATCAATGTCCGCCAAAGCCATCGTCATCGCGCTATATGGGCTCAACGTCCCGGCATATTCGCTGCAGTCCACAAACGTCCCATCGCCCTTGTTGGTGAAGCACAGCACGCCCGAACTGATGGTGCTGACCAGCAAATCCAGCCAGCCGTCGCCGTTGATGTCCGCGAACACCGCCCCGCGGCAAATCCGGTTCGAGCAGACAATGCCGGACCCTTCCGTGACATCCTTAAACCGCATCCCGCCAAGGTTCTTATAAAGGGCGTTGTGCCCGTCCAGACTGCAGAAAAAGATGGCCGGCAGACCGTCGTGGTAAATATCCCCGATGGCCAGCCCGAAGCCGTTGGCCAGCCCCCGTTTGACGGCGATGGCGCGCTCATCCAGGGGATTGGTGAAGGTGATGCCGGTCTGCTCCGGCCCCAGCAGCGTGAAGCCGGCCTTGCCCTCCTTGGGCACCGGAAGTTCCGCCCACCGGAAACCCTGCTCCTGATGCCACGCCAGTTCCGCGGCGCAGGGGAGAATCCCCACCGCCCCCGCCAGCAGGAGGAAAACGAATGTCAAAAAAAATCTCATTTAATCGGTGAACAATTAAATCCGTGTCGGGTTTTGCCCAACCCCACCGGCCCAAACCGGTCGTGTTTTTTATCCGGGTGTCGTTGACGACGAATCGTGACGGCCGCCGCTTTTCGAGCCACCGTGAATCTACTGGCACCAGTTTGAATGGTTCACAAAAAAACTGAAAGAAAAAACAGAAATCGCACAAGCAATGCGTAAACCGCCCCCCCAATCACCCCCAAAAGTCCGTGATGATGCAAGTCGAACCTTCGCCCCCACTTTTGCGCCCACTCCCCCAGCCCCGCTTCAACTCTCTCCTCCAAAGGGGAGAGGCATCGTATAGTCGGCGCGAATTCACCGCACAGATTTCGGCTGCCGCACAATTCCGCGCAACCGCCGGAGCCTGTTTAAACAAAGGAACAGGCCAACCTTCCCTCCCGGCTTTCTGAGCCAAACGGTGCGCTTCCGCAGGGTGGTTTAGCGGGCATCCTCACGCGCGCGAAATTTCTCGATGTATTTGCCGAGCAGGTCGGTTTCCAAATTCACCGCGTCGCCGACTTTTCGTTCGTGCAGTGCCGTGATTTCATAAGTGTGCGGGATGATCCAGATGCGAAAACTTTTTTTCTGCACGCCCGCGACGGTCAGGCTGATGCCGTCCACTGCGACCGAGCCTTTGAACACGATGTAACGCATCACGTCCGGTGACGCAGCGATGTCCAGCACCTGATCCTGCCCCGCGCGTTCCCATCGGATGATTTTGCCGACGCCATCAATGTGGCCGGTCACAAAATGCCCGCCGAACTCGCCGTCCGCGCGCAGCGGACGTTCCAGATTCACGAGTGAGCCGGGTTTGGCGAATTGCAGGCTGGTGCGCCGCCACGTTTCCTGGAGCAAATCAAATTGTGCGAGCTTGAATTTTCCACGTGTGGCCACTTTCACGGTCGTCAGACAACAGCCATTCACCGCCAGACTGCCGCCAGGCTTCAGCCCGCGTCCGGTGCTGTTGGCGCGTACGGTCAGTTCAATGGACTTCACCGCTGGCTTGATGCGCTCAACGGTTCCTGCTTCTTCAACAATGCCTGTGAACATTTTTGGGGAAATTAGCGGTGAAGCAAGGCCCCGTCGAGCCGAGTTTTGTCAATCAACACCCAGGTTTTGCGATTATGCGACCCGCGCCGTCAGCAACAAATCCGATCCGAGCCGCTTCCATTCAACGTCGCGAAACTGAATCATATTCGCCAAACTTTTGGCGCCTTCGCCCGCGACGGCTTTCCGCGAATCACGTCCGCCCAAAATTTTCGGTGCGTAAAAAAACGCCACACGCTGTGCCGAACCTCCGAGCAAAAATGACGCGTTCACTTCGCCGCCGCCTTCAACCAACAGGCTCGTTACATTTTCCGCGCCCAGTTTTTTCAACAACCAGCGCAGGTCAACCAATGTCGGGTGACGAGGGTCGAGTGACGAGGGTCTGGCCGTGGGCGCAACCAGCACGTTCACGCACTTGGCCAGTGCCGTCACGCGTTTTTTCGGCGCGTATTTGCCCACGACAATTGTCGTCAACGCGGCTTGTTCGTCGCTCACAACTTTCGCCGCCAATGGCGTCCGTGCCAGAGAATCCAGAATGATTCGGCGAAGCCGCCGGCTTCCCTTCCGACTGCGTGCCGTCAGGCTGGGGTTGTCCGCCAGAATCGTGTTGATGCCGACGAGAATTGCATCGCTGCCCTGACGCAATTTCATGCCGTGCGCCCGTGCCTTTTTGCCCGTGATCCATTTCGACTCGCCGCTGGCCGTGGCGATTTTGCCATCCAGCGTCATGGCCGCTTTGACGGTGACGAATGGCGTGCGATGAACAATCCAATGATTGAACGCCTCGTTCAGCCGCGCGCATTCGGCGGCAAATTTTGTTTGGAGTCCCGCCTTCAGGCGGCTCGAGCGGGAAGGGTTGTCTGTGCCGCGTGAACGCGGAACTCCAAACACATCAATCGTAATTCCAGCCCGTCGCAAAATTTTGAAAGCGCGGCCTGAATGTTTCAGGTTCGGATCGATCGCGCCGATGACGACGCGTTTGATGCCGGTGGCGATGATGGCATCCGTGCATGGCGGCGTGCAACCGTGCGTGCAGCACGGTTCGAGCGTCACGTAAAGCGTCGCGCCGCGCGGATTGTGGCCACGCTTTTGCGCGTCGCGGAGCGCCTCAATTTCCGCGTGTGGCAAGCCCGTGCGCCGATGCCAGCCGCGGCCGATGGTTTTGCCGCCCTTCACCAGCACCGCGCCCACCATCGGATTCGGCGAAGTCGTGCCGTAGCCACGCCGGGCAAGCCGGAGGGCAAGGCGTATGAATTGGGCGTCAGTCATCGTCAAACATAGCAAGTCGCGTTCGGTCTTTGGAGCAAAGCCAGCAGCCTGAAAAAATGATTTGTCTATTACGACCGTTGGTTTACTGATTTTCATTCCTCAAACAACGCCTGCGCAAACTGCTTCGCGTCAAATTGTTGCAAATCGTCCGCCTGCTCACCAAGACCAATGAATTTGACCGGCAGACCGAGCTCCTGCTGGATGGCGACTACCATGCCGCCCTTGCTTGTGCCATCCAGTTTCGTCACCACCAACCCGGTGAGCGGCACGGCCCGGTTGAACTCGCGCGCCTGGTTCAGTGCGTTCATGCCGGTTGTCGCGTCGAGCACCAGCAACACCTCGTGCGGGGCGCCGGGCAGTTGTTTGCCGATGACACGGTGCAGCTTCTGCAATTCCTGCATCAAATTGTGCTTCGTGTGCAAGCGGCCCGCTGTATCAAGAAAAAGAAAATCCGCTTTGCGCGCCTGCGCGGCGGCAACGGCATCGTGCGCCACGGACGCCGCATCCGCGCCGTAAGCACCGGCGACCACTTCGATTTTCAACCGCTGCCCCCAAAGTTTGATTTGCTCGATGGCGGCAGCGCGAAACGTGTCGCAGGCGGCGAGCAAGGCGGTCTGCCCGCGCAACCGAATCGCGTGGGCAAGCTTGGCGGCGGTGGTGGACTTGCCCGTGCCATTGACGCCAACGATGGA
>Ga0182027_10004850_pt1 | contig 20642 bp, 16 predicted proteins | sample 712E1DmetaG_FD_121300 | JGI IMG/M metagenome (GOLD analysis project Ga0182027, IMG submission 121300) | Permafrost microbial communities from Stordalen Mire, Sweden - 712E1D metaG (Illumina Assembly) | ecosystem: Environmental > Terrestrial > Soil > Wetlands > Permafrost | place: Sweden...
GGCGTTGCGAATGCGTTGCACGCAGAAGGTGCACTTTTCCATCACGCCGCGCGGGCGAACCGTCACCTCGGGATTGAAAGCCAGTTGCATCGATTCGGGCGTCTCGCTGGTGAAATCGAGGAAGTTGAAACGGCGGACCTTGTACGGGCAGTTGTTGGCGCAGTAGCGCGTGCCCACGCAGCGGTTGTACGCCATCTGGTTGATGCCGTCGGGGCCGTGGTTGGTGGCTTGCACCGGGCACACGGTTTCGCAAGGGGCGTTGTCGCAGTGCTGGCACAGCATCGGCTCGTGCACCACGCTCGGCGAAGCGGCGTCGCCTTCGTAGTAGCGGTCGATGCGAATCCAGTGCATGGCGCGTCCTTTGAGCACTTGTTCCGGGCCGACCACCGCCACGTTGTTCTCCGACTGGCAAGCCACCACGCAGGCGCCGCATCCCACGCACGACGAAAGATCGATGGCCATGCCCCAACGCGGACCCTTTTGCTCCTGTTTGTCGTAAAGCGAGGGCAGCTCCTCGCGCTCCAGCTCATGCTGGGGCTTGCGCGCGTATTGGGCCAGCGACCACTGGCGCGCGATGTCTCGGCCGTCCTTGGTGTCGTGATCCTGGGACAGCGCCAGCTCTTGGCGACCGCCCGTCGGCTGAACATTGTCGATCGACAGGACTCGACGTGCCGGTGTGCCGGCAAACGCCCAAGCGCGCGTGCCCACGTTGGAAGCCACGCTGCCTTGCCAGCGTCCGTGACCCAGCGTCAGACGAAGCACGCCCTCTGCTTGGCCGCGCTGGCGCAGGATGGGCAGCGCCGGTCCTTTGCCAAGCGTTACCATGTCGCCATTCTTGAGGTGCAGACGATCGGCATCGGCGGGCGCCATCGCAAGGGGATTTCCCCACGATGCCTTGGTCACCGAATCGGGCAACTCCTGTAGCCAGCCGTTGTTGCCGTAGCGGCCGTCGTACATCCGCGAGTCCACATCTAGAACCAGCTCGACATTCCCGGACGCGACCTTCGCCGTGTCCGCAGCGGCGCGTGCGCACGCTGCTCCGTCCGGGCGTCGCGGCGGCAGCGCCTCGGACGGACGACGGAAGAGTCCGTCGTGCAGGCAGGCGTTCCAGAAGCGCGCAAAAGGAATTGGGCTGCCCTTGGGCTGGACCTCGTTCTGCCAGCGCTGCTTTATCAAGGCGAGGTAGGTCTCGGCCGCTCCTTTTCCTAGCCCGGCCAGGCAGCGGAGAAGAATGTCTTCGCCCTGCAACGTCTCGTAGAGCGGCGCCACCAGCGGCTGCTGCAGAGTCAGGAGATCGTGACTGGTTTCGAAATCGTTCCAGCTTTCCAGCCAGTGATTGACGGGCAGCACGAGCGAACACATCGCCGCGGTTTCGTCGGGCAAAAGTCCCATGCGCACGCGCAACGGAATCTTTTCCATCGCTGCTTTCCACGCGCCGTCGTCGGGATAGTCGTAGGCAGGATTGACGTCCCAGAACAGGGCGGCGGCGAACTTGCCCGCAGCCATCTCGTCGACAAGCTTCTTGAGATCGTCGGCGGAGGCCAGCGCGGGCGCAGCTTGCTCGCCGACCACGGCGACGCCCTCGGCCCCGAGCATGCCGTTCAGAATGTGGCAGGCAGCATGGGCCTCGGTGGAAGCCGCGGGGCCGGCGAGAACCAAGGCCTTGTCGCCAGCGGCGCACAGATCGTTGACCAGCGCATCGAGCTGCGCCGCGAACGGCTTGGCCTCGGGCAAACGCTCCAGCGCAAACGGATCGAGCGCGACCAGCTCCAATCCCGCGGGCAAGGCGCGGCCAGCTTTGAGATGAACCGCCCGAACCAAGCCGAAGGCGATGCGAGCGAGCGCCGAGGGACGAATCGGCATGCGCACATCGGCCTTGGTTCCGGTCAGGCTCATGCCGCCTTCGAAAACGTACAGGCGGTTCATCGCACCCGCGGGCGAGTCCGGGCGGCGCATGCGCGCGAAGCCCGCGATGGCCGACACGGTGTCGCCCAGGGTGCCGAGGAAGTCGGCTTCCAGCGCGACGACGACCTTGGCCCGTTCAAAATGATACCTCGCGAGTCTGACTTCGCCGAACAAGGCGCGTTCGGCCTCGCGCGCGTTGTGGTCGGACGCCGGCTCCCATTGCACGTGGCGCAGTCCCGGTAGCGCCTCGGCCAACCGCGCCAGCAGCGCTTTCCGGCTGGGCGAAAGCGCGGCGGGCGTGACGAGCAGGACGCTTTGGCCCGCTGAGGCAGCGTCCTTGAGCCCGCGCACAAGATGGTCGGTGGCTTTTTTCCAGTCGCACGATCGCCCGTTCAAGGTTGGGCTACGTAGCCGGTCCGGATCGTAAAGACCCAGCAAATCGGCCGTCGCATGAAAACTCGTCTTGCCCCGATAGACCGGATGCTCGTCGTTCCCCTCGACATGAATGGGCCGGCCTTCGCGCGCCTTGACCAGGACGGCATAGGCAACCTCGCCTTCCTGGAAGGTGCTGGCGTAGTAGTCTGCGATGCCCGGGACGATTTCTTCCTGTTTTTTCGTGTAGGGGACGACAGCCGCGCGGCTCTTGGCCGGTTTGCACCCCGCCCCGGTGGCGACCGCAGCGGAGGCGCCCATCAGAGCCAGGAAACGTCGCCGGGACACGCCGTCGGCTCCGTCCTGGCCAGTGGAGGCAAGAATGGGCAGTTTGACAGGGGCCATTTTTTTACCCATGGCGCTTCACCGAATCGGTCGAGGGCCGAACGACGACCCGCGTGTTGGTCGAGGATTGGGCTGGCCAGAGTGGACGGTGCTCGCGCCGAGCAGCCTCGGCGTAAAGCGAGCCGCGCGGGCCGCGGCTGCGTAAACGCCATGCCGCAAGTCCGGCGAGAGCGGCCGCGATTCCGCCCAGCCAGCGGCGACGTGGGGTTTTGTCAAAGGTCTGAGCAGCGTCGGATTTCATCGATGGCACGCGAAACAATTGGTGGGGCCTTGGGTGATCTTGGAGCCGGCCGGCACGGCGGCGTGGGCGTCGCGATGGCACGACAAGCAGTTCCCCATGCGCATCAGCATCTCGCGCGAAACCTGTTCCATGGTTTGAACTTCCCCGTGACAGGTCTGGCAGGCAATGCCGGCGCCGACATGGGGACGGTGATCGAAGTAGACGTGGTCGGGCAAGGTGTAGATGCGCTGCCATTCCAGCGCCTGGTTGGCTTTGAACGCGGCCGTGATTTGTTGGATCTCCGGCTTGTCGATGCGAGTGACGGCGTGGCAGTTCATGCAGGTTTCTACTGCCGGCACACCGGCGTGGCGCGAACGCTCAGCACCGGTATGGCAGTACAAACAAGGGATGTGGTTGTCGCCCGCGTGCAGCCGGTGGGAAAAAGCGATGGGCTGTTTTGGGGAATAGCCCAGGGCGAACCGGTCCGGCTCGGTGGCGGAGCCAACGGCCAGAACAGTTGTCAGAACAGCGATCGTCCCGATGGGTAGGATTACTCGCCAGAAACGATCTCGTGGATGCAAGCCTCGGTCCTCTTGACGAAATGTACAGCAAACACGGTCTGATTGGGTCCTGTTTTTGATTGTTCTGATTCGTTACTCTTGTCACAGCCGGCTCTGCGGCGCACGTTAGATGCCAGGACGGAAACGAAGGTAACAGGGTCGGTCCAAGAGCGTATTATCCCTCGCGGAGTCGGCGTAATCTGTCGGCGGCTTGGGCCATGCGCATGGGCTCGCCGACGCGGCGCGCCCGCCACAGCAGATTGTGCGGGGTAAGCGTGGGCGGGACGAAGGAGACAACAACGGTTTCGTATCCGGCCGCTTCCAGGCGCAGCGTGCGTTCGGCATCGACGATGGCCTGAATAAATCTGCGCCGAACCTCGGCCTGGCGAGGGATACCGAGCGCCTCGGCCTGCCGCTCGGCAAGCTCGGCAGCCACGACCTCTTCCGATGTGCAGCACGGTACGAGAAGAATGTTGCGTGCTCGGCTGATGGTGGCCCGTTCGACCACCGCGTCCGAGGCTGGCCCGCAGGCGTGCAGGGCCACCACAACGTCGGGTTCCATCGGCCACGCGGTGCTATCCGCCACGTCGGCTTCGACGACCTCGGCCGTGATCCCGGGGGCGCGCAACCGCGCAAGCGCGTTTCTGCAACTGGCCGCTCGACGGGCGTCGCGCTCGATCAGAATCAAGCGACCCGGGCGTGCCGCAGGGGCCAGGACAAATTCCGCGGCGAGCAGCCCGACATAAGCCTTGCCTGCCGCTGCATCGACCAAGGTGGTCGGTCGATGCGGGCTGGTCGCGGCCACCGCGCGCCCGACCTCGGCCAGAATTCCCACCAGCTCGGCTGCCTTCTTGCGATCCTCGTCGCGCAGCCGGGTCTCGGCGGCGTCGATGAAGAGCCGATGAAGTGCCTCTTGCACCGCGGACAGGGAGATCATCACCCGCGCGCGGCACGCGAAAGCTGCTCGGGCGTGACCCCTTGACGACCCCGCAAGTCCGAATAGATGCGCGCCAGCACCAGGGCCGGAATGGGCAAGACCGTAACCGCGAGAAGGTCGCCGATGACGTAATGAATGAAGACGACAGCTCGGCCGCCGAACGGCGGAATCAAGAGCTGGGTCAGCGTGGCCGCGGCGAAGCCCGCCAGCGCGAACGACAGGAAGGCGAGGACGATACGGATGGCATCGCCCTTCACCAGGTCGATGCTGCGCAGAAGTGCCAGCCTGCCGCCCTTCTTCTCGAACAGCACGACCTGCGGAACGAACAGGAAAAGCACGCTGAGCACGAGCCCCGGCAGAACGAAGAGCGCGTGGCCCACGGCGACCAGCAAGGCTGCCGGAAGGAGCGAAACCAAGAACAGCTCGCGTCGGCTAACCAGGATCGGCCAGACGTCGGCAAGACCTGGCATCGAGGCGCCGCCCTGGTGGTCCACGGTTGCCACGGCCAGGGCACCGCAGGCGATGGGAAAGGCCAGGCCGAAAAGCAGCAAGGCTTGCACAAGGCTCGCCAGTCGCTCGCGCAGCCAGCCGACGCCCTCGCGGGCGACACCACTCGGCTTCGGAACATACGCGGTTTCGACGGTGGTGAGCGCCGCAAGCTCGGCCGCAGCCTGCCTGTCGATTTGTCCGCGGGCTTGGCTGGCTTGAATGCGGGCCGCGAGATCGGCCTTGCGCGCGGAGAAATCCACCGTTGCCGCGCTCGGCGCGACGGCGCTGGCGGCCGCGGTTCCGGCGATGCCGGCGACCAAACACGACTGCACGACCGAGGCGGGAAGCACGAGGAAGGCGGCCAAGATGAAGAGGTTCGTCGGCTTGCGCAGGTAGAGCGTAATTGCCCAATCGAGCAGCTCGATGATGCTTTTGGTGTCGGCCACCAGACCGTCCGAGAAGCGCTCGGTCTTTTGTCGTCCGGCCTCGCCGGACGCCGCGGTGTTTGGGGCCGCGCTTTTGGCTGCGCTTTTCGGCTGGGGCAGCACGAAACGCCTGCTCTTGCCGGAATTCGGCAGATCGGTTGGCGGATCCATGGGTGGCTCGCCCGGCGAGGCTGCGCGGACTCCGTTGCCTGGGCTAGCAGGCAGGTCGATGCTGGGCAGGTCGATGGGTGAGCTATCGCGGTCGAGCTCCAGTGCGGGCAGCGGGCGATTGTCGAAAAGCGAATGCTCCGATTTCACGGCGTGTTTGCTAGGGGCCGGGGATTTCTCCAGGCTGACGACCAGCTCGGGATTTTGCCTGGCTTCTTCCTCGCTGGGCAGCTGGTGGGATTGACTGATCCCGTTCGGCAGTCGGGCGACTGGCGCCGCCAGCGCGGGCGAGGTTGCCACGGTTGATGGCCGTGGGACGGCAGCTCTGGGCGGGCCGGGCAACGGTGCATTCCCGAAGACAGTTTTCCCAAGTGCGAGGGCATCGGTACGGTTTCCCGCTTGAACGGGCGGTGTGGGAACGGTTCCGGGAGCGAGCGGCGCGCCTTTCCCCGCTGCCACCGCTAGCTTCGGCAAGGCGGAGAGGGCGGATGGGACTCCGAAAAGGGTTTTCCCCAACGCGCCTGCGGTCGGGCCGATGCCCTTGCCAGTCTTGGGACAGATGCGGAGGCTTGCATCATGGTCCTGACCGCAATGGGTGCAGTTGCTCACGGGTGGGGCCATTGGAGCGCGATCTTAGCCCAATTTCGCCCAGCTTGCGCCGGGCTGCCGGTAGAAACTGATCAGCGGCACGTGTCCTTTTGTCGACTTGTCGTCCAATCACCTCTTTCATCGACGCGCTGCCCGTTTCCAAACGTGCACAACCCTGACAGAATTGAGGTGTTTTGGCAGATGAGACGCAGGTGATCGAGAAGCCCGCCAGCCGGATCGGGAGCGTCGTGGGGGGCTACCGGCTGGTGACCGAGCTGCGCAGCGGAGGGATGGGCACAGTCTATTACGCCGAGCACACGGTGATTGGCCGGCGCGCCGCCATCAAGATTCTGCGGCCCGAGGTCTCGCGCAATCCGCAGGTGATTGAACGCTTCCTCATCGAGGCTCGCGCGGCCAATGACATTCGACACCCTAACGTCGTGGAAATCACCGACATCGGCCAGTCCGGGGATCTGCACTACATCGTCATGAGCTTTCTCGAAGGCGAGACGCTGGGCGAGCGGCTCGAGCGGGGCCGGATCCTCGACGAGGCGAGCGCGATTCGCATTATCCGCCAGGTTGCCTCCGCGCTGGCCGCGGCCCACGACCGCGGCATCGTGCACAGGGATCTCAAACCCGAGAACGTATTTCTCCTCAATCACCCCGACTACCCCGACTACGTCAAGGTGCTCGATTTCGGCATCGCCAAGCTGATTGGCGCCAATCAAGCCCGCTCGCCCCACCTCACCATGTCGGGCACCGTTTTAGGCACGCCAGCCTACATGTCGCCCGAGCAGTGCCGCGGCCAGGCCGAGCTCGATCATCGCAGCGATATCTATTCGCTTGGCATCATGCTCTACGAAATGTTGGTCGGCCGCGTGCCCTTCCGCTTCGACGCGGCTCCCGACGTGCTGCTCGCGCATGTCCAGAACAAGCCCACGCCGCCCATCGACGTCAATCCCAAGCTGTCGAGGCACATCAACGACGCCATCCTGCGCGCGCTGGAAAAGGATCCGGCGCAGCGATTTTCCAGCATGCGCGAAATGCGCGACGCGGTCGAGAACGTGGTGCGACCGGCGCTGGCCGACGAGGAAACCTTCGAGAAGCGCGAAAAGCGCGAGGCCTCGTTCGTCGTCGCCAAGCTGACCGATATCATTCTGAAGCGCTTGCAAAGCGACAACCTGCTGGTGCCGGCCATGCCCGCCATCGCCGTCCAGTGCATGAAGCTGCTCGACGATCCGAACCAGACTTTCAAGAATGTCGGCAAGCTGGTGGCCAAGGATCCGCTGCTGGCGTCGCGGGTGTTGCGACTGGCGAATAGCGCCGCTTTTCCCGGCAAGTCGCAAGCAACGACGATCGAACAAGCCATCGCGCGCATGGGAACGGAAGGGCTCACGCTGGCGCTGGTGAACTATTCCATGTACCAGGCCTTCTCGTCGCGCGACGAGCGCATCCAATCGTCCTTTCGTGGAATTTGGGAGCATTCCTTGGCCGTGGCGCTCATTGCTAAGGAAATTGCCGAGCAACTTGACGGCCCGAAATCCGTCGATTCCGGCGCGGCCTATCTCGTCGGCCTCCTCCACGACGTGGGAAAGCCGGTGGTGGCGTCGCTGCTCCTCGAAGCCGAGAAGCTTATGTCGGGGCGAAAGTCATCGGTGCCGTGGATCAGCCACAACGTGTGGAAGCGGGTGGTCGATGGCTGCCACCGCAGTATCGGCGTGACGCTTGCGCGCCGATGGAAGTTGCCGGCCGAGATTAGCAACGCCGTTGAAAAGTGCATCGCCTACGACGCGACGGCGGCCCGTTCGTGCGCCAACGTGGTTTGCCTGGCCAACGCCTTCGCCAAACAGCAAGGTCTCTACGCCGGCAACGTCGACAGCGCAGAAAGCGATCGGCTGGTCGCCGAAGGTAAGCAGCTTCTCGGCTTCTCCGACGAAGCCCTGGCCCTTTTGCGCGCGGGTCTATACAAGCGCGTCGGAACGTTGTTCGACCTGAAGGTCGGCTCCAAGACAACGTCGTAACCGAAGTCTCTGCGCTTCCGGCGCCGCCAAATCGACGAATGCTCGACGAGATGGCGGCCCAGCTTGGTGGTTCGCTAGTCGCGTAGGTGAAGGCGAAGGCGGGCTCAGCCCACGGCCTGGCTGTTGCCAGGCCTAGAGCCAGATTCAGATTATAGCGGCGGCCTGGCGTTGTGAACGAGATCCATGAAATAGGACTCGAACCACACGCCCGCCTGGGGAGCGCCCTTGGCGGCATCGGAATTGCCGCACATCTCGTCGAAGCGAGGCTGCGACGGATCGGAGACACCATCCGATTCTCCCGGGGGCTTGACCCAGAAATAGGCATCGATGCCCGGCTCGGGCTCGGCACGTGGACGTTCGCCGAGACCCGCACCATGCACGTTGCACCAGCTGCCCCACTTGGCGCGGATGTTTCCCTTGCCGTTGCGGGACGTATCGATGATGAAGCCGTGATTCTTGAAGCCATACATGGCCAGGGTCTGGCGCAAGGTCTTGGCGTAGGTCAGCTCGTTCGGGCAGGGATTGCTTGGCTCCAGCACAGCGCCGTCGCGATTGCTGAGGTGGGTGTAGTTCGCCGTGTTGATTGCGAAACCGCGAATCATCTCTGGTCCCCCGGCTTCATTGAGCACGCCCTTGAAGATCTTCGCGATCTTGGCGCGGTTGTCGTCCCAACCCAGCCAACCCGAGTGGGCAGCGTCGAGGTACACGCTGACGTTGGGTAGCGCGAATTTCTTGATCGCGTACACGATGCCGTTCTTGTAGGCAGAGCGGGCTTCCTGACACATCGGCAACGCCATGTTGGTCGCCATGTTGCCGAGGGAGTCTGGCTCCAGCACGATCACGATGGGTTGGTCGGGATGGGCCTGGAGCTGGGCGAAAATAGGATCGATGAACTCCGACTTGTAGCGAGCCTCGCCGTTCTCGGCAACCTTGAGCTCGCCCGCCGACGAAGCCGCCGAGCAGTCGCGGTTGGGCAGGTCGTAGACGACGACCACGGTCAGGGTGGGCTGGCCATTGGCATCCTGCTGCTTCTTGGCCTCGTCCAGCCAACCCTTGAGGTTCGCCACATGGGCGATGGAGTCGAGCCAGACGGCCGACGGGTACTGTTCGACCTTGCGAATAGTGTCCGCCTCGTCCGGGTGTGCCTTGGCCGTGGCCTCCACACTGGCGACATACCCCGGGTTGATGAAGTAGCGCACACCCTTGAAGGGATTCTCTTTGGAGCCGGCGCTGGCTCCTGGCGAACCAGTACCGACCTGGCCGATGCTGGATCCACAGGCGGAAACCGCCAAAATAGCGAGAAACGCTGCACTTGCTACGATACGTTGAGGCATCATCGAACTCTCCTGCCGAGGTGGCAAGACCGTTCGCCAGGACACCCTGGCGGACGCCGCCGCATCGGTGCGGCGGATACTACACCAAGTCGCCGCGAGTTGGTGCTGGCTCGCACAGGGGCTCGTTCGACCGTCACAACGCGGGCTAGGCGGCGCGGCTCCGGCCGCTGCTCACGACCGCTACGCCTGGATCGAGATGATCTCGTTGGCCAGGCAGGCCAGCGCGTTCAGGCTTCGCCGCTGCCAGTACACCGTAGGGCTCGACACGAACACGATGCGGTACCTGCCGTCGCCGACCTGTTCCTGAACCGCGCCGATCCACCATACGAAGCACTTGAGGCACGACGAGTTCATGAATTCAAGTTGGCGCACGTCGACGGTGACTTCCTCGGCCAGACAGCGCTGCGCCTCGCTGTGAATATCGCGCAAAAACCGGTCGAGCTGGACCCTGACCGTCAGATCCGCCGTGCCGGTCAGGCTCACCTGAATACGCCGCTCGCTGCCGGTCGCCTGGGCGGCAAAATCGTTTTCCTTCATGGTCTCAGCCCAATCATCCCTAGGCATGCTGGAGTCTCCTTGACGGCAAACAACTCGCGACGATGGTCACGGTGCTGCCTTCAATTTCGAGGGAAAGGTCAAGCTCGCCTTCGGCCCGGATGCGCGCCAGGCCCAGACCAGATTCTTGCTGAACGCCGAAGGTTCTTCGCATCAAGGTCTGATAGAGCAGGAACGGTTCCGCGCTGTCCTGAATCTCCTCGATGCAGGCGCGCAATCGTTCGATGTGCTCCGGCGTGGTCCGGTTGGTCAGGGTGACGCTTGCGCCGCGGCCGGTGGATTCGAAGTACACGGACAGGCCGGTCTTGTCGCCGACGGAATACTTCGCGGCGTTTTCCAAAAGCTCGTGCACCGCCAGGGAAACGCGAAACACGGCATCGGGATCGCCCACAAGCTTCTCGAAGCTCTCCTCCACGAACCGACGGACGATGGACACCATGCGCGGCTGGGGCTGGATTTGTAATCCGAAGCTTAGGGCTTGGCTTTCAGGCATGGGGAATCGCTGTCCCGGCCATCGGCAGACAAGGCGCAGGAGTTGAGCGGCAAAGTCGGCGAAGTCGGCCGCGCGCTGGACTTCGACGGCACGGCCGGGCGATAGTCCGGCCGACGTGCGGACGCGAGGCAACTATGGTGTCGGTAGCCCAAGAGTGGGTGGCCCGATCTCGCTCATCTTGGCGCTGGTTTTTCCCGCCATGATCGCGGCCGCGGTCGCCTTGGCCTACTACGGGTTCAAGCACGCCGAGGACGTGTCTCGCCCGGTGGAGCAGCTTTTTCGCCAGGAATGCCAGGACTACGCGGAGGGGCTGGCGAAATCGGTCGAGGCCAAGCTGGATCGCGAAGCCCTATCGCTTTTTGCGCAGGTCTCGGCGCGCGAGGACGATCCCGCCTCCACCGATCCCTGCGATCTCGATCCCGGGCCGGGCATCGATTCCTTCGTAGTCTTGGGCGATGCTCGGCGCATCGAGTGCAGCTGGCCGCGCGTGCGCGAGCCCGATGCCAAGAAGCGCAGGAACGTCGAGCCCACCCAGCCCAAGAGCCCGTGGCTCGGCAAGATCAAGAATTTGTCGTGGGCGCAAGTCGACCTCGACAACTTCGCCTACCATCACGAAGTGCTCGACAGCGGAGGCTCGGTGCTGCTCGCCTACACCATTCGTCGGGCGGCCGACGGTGACCTGTACCACGTGGTGGCGCGGCTCAAGCTCGACTTCATCGGCAAGCAATGGGCCGAAAACGACCTCGGCCCCGGGCGTAAGAACCGGCGCGTGGCCATTCTCGACGAATCGAGCAACCTGGTGGCGGGAGTACAACTGGGCGGCCCCGAGGCGCGGCCGGGCGGCCGGTTTTTCTACGAAGGACCGTTCGGCAAGGCGCTCTATCGCTGGCGTATTCAGATGGTGCCGCAAAATGCCGAGGAATTTCAGGCGCAGTGGGAGCGCACCAAGAGCGTGCGCCGCGTTCTCATTCTGCTCGCCACCGTGATCATCGTCGTCGGCCTGGTGCTGGTGTGGTTGGCCATTCTCACCGAGCGCCGGGCGTCGCGCATGAAGAGCGACTTCATCGCCAACGTCTCGCACGAGCTCAAGACGCCGCTGTCGCTCATCCGCATGTTCGGCGAGATGGTGGCCACCGGTCGCCACAAAGGCGAAGAAGCTGCGCGCGAATACGGCGGCATCATCACGCGCGAATCGGAACGGCTTTCGCACCTCATCGACAACGTGCTCGACTTCTCGCGCCTGGAGCGCGGCAAGGCCAGCTATCACTTTGCCGAAGGCGATCTGGCGGACGTGGTCGAACGCGCGCTCGACGTGTGCCGCTATCGCCTGGAACGCGAGAAAATGAAGCTTGCCGTCGCCATCGAGCCGGACCTGCCCGCCGTGCGCATGGACGAAAACGAAATGACGCTGGTCGTGCTCAACCTCGTCGACAATGCCATCAAGCACGCCGTGGACGGTGGCAAGGTCGAGGTCGGCGTGTTGCGTTCGCCCGGCTTCGTCGTGCTTTCCGTGCGCGACTTCGGCCCCGGCATCTCGCGCGAGGAGCAGGCGCGCATCTTCGAACGCTTCTACCGTTCGCACAGCACGCGCGAGCGCAACGTACGCGGCAGCGGCATCGGACTGGCCCTGGTCAAACATATCGCCGAGGCCCACGGCGGGCGGGTCACGGTGACGAGTCCCGTCCCGGGATCGGCCGGCTACGAGCAAGGTGCCCTGTTCAAGGTCTTCATCCCCGCGCCGGTGCCGGAGACCGCCGCAGGGCGCGAGCAGCCCGGACATCCGACATTGCCCGGTGACGTTGTAAAGTAGGGAAGCTCATGAGCAACGGCACTTCTTCGATCACCTCCAACACCTCGGCCACGCTTCGTCGCCGCATCCTCGTCGTCGAAGACGAACCCGACATTGCGCGCGGCCTGCGCGACGCCCTGGAATTCGAGCAGTTCGAGGTCACCACCACGGGCCGCGGGCGCGACGGCATCAAGAGCCTGCGCGAGCGCGGCGCCGATCTCGTCATCCTCGACCTCATGCTGCCCGACATCAACGGCTTCACCGTATGCGAGGAGATTCGGCAAAGCCATCCCGTGGTGCCCATCATCATGCTGACCGCGCGCTCGCAAGAAATAGACAAAATTCGCGGCCTCGAAGCCGGCGCCGACGACTACGTGACCAAGCCGTTTTCCATCGGTGAGCTGGTGGCGCGCATCAACGCGATTTTCAGGCGCTTGCACCGCACCGCTGGCGCCGACGACGTCATTCAAATCGGCGAGGCCACCATCTTCCCGCGCCGTCACGAGCTGGTGCGAAATCGCCGGACGGTGTCGTTGTCGTTCTACGAGGTGGAGCTCATCCGACTGCTGCACGAGCGCGCCGGTGAACCCGTCACGCGCGACGAAATCCTGGAAAAGATTTGGGGCATGACCGGACACGGCAGCAGTCGGTCAGTCGACAACTTCGTGGTTAAGCTGCGCAAGAAGATCGAAGAGGACGCTTCAAGTCCCCGCCACATCGTGACGATATACGGGACAGGTTACAAGTTACTGATGTAATCGAGGCGTTGGGTGTTGGTTTTTGCCGGCAACCAAGCCGAATGACCGACCGCTCGATTTCAAGATGGCAACATGATCGTCAACGCTGTTTCTGCGGATGGTGGCAGGGCTTCGCTGCAAGTGGATGGAAACGTCGTCACGATTCGTGGCGAGATCGACCAGGCCAACCCCAAGGTATTCCTGGCGCCCTTTCTCGAGGAAATCCACGTGGCGGCCGAACGGGAAGGTCTGCACGAGGTGAAAGTGGACATCCGCGGGCTGTCGTTCCTGAACTCGTCGGCGGTCAAAGAGCTCATCGGCTGGGTGCTCAAGCGCAACCGCATGCCCGCCGGCAAGAAATACGTGCTTGAATTCATCTACGATTCGTCCGTTCTCTGGCAGCGCGTGACCATCCCCACGCTGAGCCAGCTCGACGCCGATTTCGTCGTGCTGAGCGACTGCAGCAAGACCGCGGCGCGGGGCCGGTAGGCTGGCCTTTTCCCTTGACTGGCGCGGGCCAACCGCGGACTTATGACTGCCATCATGTCGGTTCGCGTTCGCATTGCTCCGTCGCCCACCGGCGATCCTCACGTGGGGACCGCTTACATCGCCCTTTTCAACTACGTGTTCGCCAAGAAGCACGGCGGGCAGTTCGTCCTGCGCATCGAGGACACGGATCGCGCGCGCTCGACGCCCGATTCCGAGGCGGCCATCCTGCGCGCCTTGCGCTGGGTGGGGCTGGGCTGGGACGAAGGGCCGGACATCGGTGGGCCGTGCGGGCCGTACCGGCAGTCGGAGCGCAGCGAGATCTACCGGCGCGAGGTCGGCAAGCTGGTCGAATCGGGCGCGGCGTACCGCTGCTTCTGCACCGCCGAACGGCTGGAACAGATGCGCGCAGCCTCGAAGGGCAAATCCTTCGTGGGCTACGACGGGCAGTGCCGTGGCATCGATCGGGCCGAATCCGACTGCCGCGCCGCCGCGGGCGAAGCCCACGTCATTCGTCTCGCCATGCCCAAGACGGGCGAAACCGTGTTTACCGACCGCCTGCGCGGTGAGGTCCGCTTCGACAACACCCAGATCGACGATCAGATTTTGCTCAAGAGCGACGGCTTTCCCACCTACCACCTGGCCAACGTCGTGGACGACCACCTCATGGGCATCACGCACGTCATTCGCGCCGAGGAATGGCTGTCGTCGACCCCGAAACACGTCGAGCTCTACAAAGCCTTCGGCTGGCAAGCGCCGGAGTGGATCCACATGCCGCTTCTGCGCAACGCCGACAAGTCGAAGATTTCCAAGCGCAAGAACCCCGTGTCGCTCGACTACTACCGCGCCGCCGGATTCCTGCCCGAGGCCCTGCTCAACTACCTTGGCACCATGGGCTGGTCCATCGCGGGCGACCGCGAACGGTTCACGCTGGCCGAGATGATCGAAGCCTTCACCTTCGACCGCATGAGCTTGGGCGGCCCGGTGTTCGACCTGGTCAAGCTGTCCGCCATGAACGCCGACTACCTGCGCGCGCTTGGCGACGACGCGGTGGTGGCGCGCCTGCATGCGTGGCGGCTCGGCGACGACTACCTTCGCCAGCTCGTGCCGCTCGTGCGCCAGCGCGTGCAGCGCCTGGACGAGTTCGTTCCCATGACCGAGTTCTTCTTCTCAGGCGACTTGGACTACGCCGCGGTGGCCAAGGATCTGATCCCGAAAAACCGGACCGCCAAGGACGTGGCTGAGGCGCTGCTCGGCTTCGTCGAGGCGCTCGATGTGCAGCGGGATTTCTCGCATGCGGCGCTGGAGGCGGCGACGCGCGCCTACGCCGAAAAGATTGCCTGGGATGCCAAGGCGCTCTTCATGGTCGTGCGCATGGCCGCCACCGCGCGCAAGGCGACGCCGCCGCTGTTCGAAACCCTGGCCGTGCTCGGCCGCGACCTCGTCCGACGACGCCTGCGCCTGTGCGGCGAGTTTCTCAAGCGCGTCCAGTAGTGCGCCGCCTGTTGCGCCGATCTTACCGGCGCGAAACGCCGAGCCGACAAAGAATCACGAATGATTACAATTGGGTGACAATTGGGATCGTAGTCTCCGCTCCATGGATATCTCTAGTGCGCTCACCGCGCTCTACTTGGTCATTCTCCTCGCTCTCGCCGTCTACGGATTTCATCGTTCGTCGCTGGTTTTCCTTTACTACCGCCATCGCGACAAGCAGCCGGTCGAGTTGGGCAAGTTCGCCGAGCTGCCCGCCGTCACCATCCAGCTGCCGCTGTTCAACGAGATGTACGTCGTCGAACGCCTGCTCGACGCGGTGGTTTCGATTCGCTACCCGCGCGATCGCCTTCAGATTCAGGTTCTCGATGACTCCACCGACGAAACCTGCGACATCTGCCGCGACAAGATCGCCGAGATCGTGGCGCGCCAGCCGGACCTCGATATCGAGTACGTGCACCGCCGCGACCGCACCGGCTTCAAAGCCGGCGCACTGGAAAACGGCTTGCGCACAGCCAAGGGCGAGCTGGTGCTCATCTTCGACGCGGATTTCGTCCCCCACGCCGACATTCTCGAACGCACCGTGCACCACTTCCTCGACCCCAAGGTCGCCGTGGTGCAGTGCCGCTGGGAGCACATCAACCGCGATTTCTCGGCGTTGACCGAGGCGCAGGCCTTGATGCTCAACGGCCACTTCATCATGGAGCACGCCGGCCGCAACCGCTCGGGCCGCTTCTTCAACTTCAACGGAACCGCCGGTCTGTGGCGGCGCGCCGCCATCGTGGATGCAGGCGGCTGGCACCACGACACGCTGACCGAGGACATGGATCTTTCCTACCGCGCCCAGCTGCGCGGTTGGCGCTTCGTCTACCTGCCCAACATCGCGGCGCCGGCCGAGCTACCGGTGGAGATGTCCGCCTTCAAGGCGCAGCAATTCCGCTGGGCCAAGGGATCCATCCAGGTGGCGCGCAAGCTTCTGCCGCGCATCCTGGCGTCCAACGCCACCTTCGCCCAGAAGACCGAGGCCTTCTTCCACCTGACCAACAACTTCGCCTATCCGCTCCTACTCCTGCTCTCGTTGCTGCTTTTGCCCAACCTCGTCTTTCGCACCACGCACGGCCTGCGCGAAGTGCTGATGATCGACCTGCCGCTCTTCTTCGGCACCACGCTCAGCATCGCTTCGTTCTATCTCGCCTCCGAGCGCGAGGTGGCGCTCATGAGCGGCGACAAGTCGCATTCGGGTTGGCACATCTTGCGCAAGCTTCCCCTCGTCCTTTCGCTCGGCATCGGTCTGTGCGTAAACCAAACCCGCGCCGTGCTGGAGGCCGTGTTCGGCCGTGAAACCGAGTTCGTTCGCACTCCGAAGCACGGCATTCGCGGCAAGCTGGAAAAGTGGTCGGGCAAGAAGTACCGCGCCGCCAAGTCCCTGACCCCGTTTTTCGAGCTGCTCATGGCCGCCTACTTTGTCGTCGCGGTTCACGTCGCCATCACCAACGGACACTTTCTGTCGGTGCCGTTCCTGCTGCTGTTCCTGTTCGGCTTCGCCTACGTCGGGGTCGTGTCGGCGTGGCAGGGCGGATTCGGCCAGGCCCTGCGCGGTCTGTGGGAACGACCCAGTCGGGACAGCGCAGTGCCCATGCTATCGGGCGCGATGGTAGTGGCGATGCCCGATGCTACGCCGGGCCCGGTTTTGCTGCCGCAGGAGATGCTTTCTTCTCCTCGGGCGGCTCGGGCACGAGGGGGAAGCGATCCCCACGAACGCGCCGCTGTTTGATCATCATCCAGCGTCCGCCGCGAAATTCCCAGCGTTGCTGCAGCGTCGCCTGGCGCACGATGGGATCGTTCTTCTTGTACCATTCTAGCTTCACGTCCACGGTTGCGGCCTGCGAGCTCTGTGACTGCAGGAACTTGATCGATGTGACTTCGTAGTCCGCCAGCACCAGGTTGTCGTCGACCAGGTTCTTGCGCTCCTGAAACAGCGCATTTTCCTCGGGTGTCATCGACTGGCCGAGGATGTCCCAGCGCCCCCAGCGGAAATCGTCGTTGAACATGCGCGCGTCGCGAAGCAGGTCGTCCTCGCGCCGTTGCGTTGGCGCCATGCAGCCAATCGCGCTCGCGGCCAGCAAGAGAAAAACATGTCCTGTTCGGGTCACTGGCTGGTACCTCCATGCGCGTAAGCTACCCGTTCAATGCCCGCCAGATCGCGCCGTGTCCCCGCGCGCGCGTATCCGGCGCGGTGAAGAATCCCGGCGACCTCGGCCGCCTGGCCCGCGCCGATTTCCATCGCCAGCGCGCCTCCGGGAGCGAGCACATTCAGCGTCTCGGCAACCAACCGGCGCACGACGTCGAGTCCATCGCCGCCGCCGTCGAGGGCAAGGCGTGGCTCGCAGCGCACCTCGGCCGGAAGACCGTCGATATCGGCGCCGGCAATATAGGGCGGATTGCTGACCACGAGATCGAAGGGAGCAAGGCCCGCAAGCGGCCGGACGAGGTCGCCCTCGAGGAAGGTCACAGCCAGCCCAAGCCGATCGGCGTTCTCACGTGCCACCGCGAGCGCGTCGGGGGAAACATCGATGGCGAAAATCTCGTCGCCCGGCCGTTCCTTTTTCAGCGCCAGGGCCAGCGCGCCCGATCCCGTGCCCACATCCGCGATGCGCAGCCCCGCTTCCCGCGCCGGCATCGCTTGCAGCAAGGCAAGCGCCTGCTCGACCAGCGTCTCGGTATCGGGCCGCGGAACCAGCACCCGCCCATCGACGTGCAAATCGAGGCTCCAGAATTCCTTGCGGCCGAGGATGTACGCCACCGGTTCGCCCCCCAGCCGCCGCCGCACGAGCTCGCGATAGCCGGCCAGCTCGTGCTCCGTGAGCGGCCGGTCGAAGTGCATGTAAAGCTCCACGCGCGACAGGCCGAATGCCTGGGCCGCCAGTAACTCGGCATCGAGCCGAGCGCTTTCCACGCCGTGCTTTTCGAAGCGACCCACGGTCCAGCGCAGGACTTCCAGAATCGTCCAGGTTTGCGGGCGCGGGGGCGGCGATGGAACGGGCAACACCGGGTGATTGTGCCGGAACGATCCCCGGATAGCGAGATTCGTGCGCTGACGTGCCGGGGCGACTACTTCGCCGGCTTGGCCTTGGCCTTCGCCTTGGGTGCGGTTTTCGGCTTTGCCTTGGACGCGGCCTTCTTCACCTTGCGCTCCGTCGCTCGCGCGAGGTCGACCAGGCGGGCATCGGAGTAAGCCGCGAGGCGCTCGACGAAGGTCTTGTCCTTGGCGCGGTTCAGGGCCGTGACGACCTGGGTCACCAGCGCGTCGTGCGAGCCGTACTTGTCTTTGACCGTGGACGCGACCTGATGAAGGTGCAGAAGCTTGCCGTTGGCGGCGCTGGAGAGGCGCTTGCGCAGGTCATCCTTCGATTCGTCGCCGCGATCGAGAAGGCCGACCAGCTTGTCCACCAGCTTGTCCTTGGCGCCGAAGGTTTCGTTTACGAGTGCGAGGGGTGATTTCTGCGACATGGGTCGGTCTCCGTCTTGTGCTGGGGAGGGCGCTTCTTACCTTAAATCCGGCGAAGCCGCCAGTGTCTCTTCGACGGCGGCCACAAATGCATCGATTTCGACTTCCGTGTGCGCCATGGAGATGAACGCAGCTTCGAGCTGGGCCGGCGGAAGATAGAAGCCGCGCTCCAGCATTCCGTGGAAGAAGTCCGCGTAATGTTTGGAGTCTGCGAGCTTGGCCGAGGCGAAATCCCTCACTGGCCCAGCGCAGAAGAAGAGGGTGAAGGCGGAGCCGACGCGTTGAATGCACGCGGCAACGCCGGACTTGACAAGCGCGTTCTTGACTCCGGATTCCAAGCGCGCAGCAAGGACTTCCAGGCGTGCGTAGTTTTCCGCGGTTAGTTGCTTCAGCATGGCCAGCCCCGCCGCCATGGCGAGCGGATTTCCCGAAAGTGTTCCAGCCTGGTATACCGGGCCGTCGGGCGCGACCGCTTTCATGATGTCCGCCCGGCCGCCGTACACGCCAAGCGGCAGCCCGCCGCCGACGATCTTTCCCAGGCAGGTCATGTCCGGCCGCACGGCGAACAAACCCTGCGCGCCGCCGCGGCCCACGCGGAACCCGCTGATGACCTCGTCGAAGATCAGCAGCGCGCCTTCGTCGTCGCACAGCCGGCGCAAGGCTTGGAGGTAGCCTGGTTTGGGTGGCACCAGCCCCATGTTGCCGGGAATCGGCTCGATGATGATGGCCGCCACCTGGCCCTTGTGGCTGGCGAACGCCGCGCGCATGGCGGCCTCGTCGTTGAAGGGAACGATGACGGTGTCGGCCACGGCCGCGGCGGTCACGCCCGCCGATCCGGGAATTCCCAGCGTCGCGGCACCCGAACCGGCGGCGGCCAGCAGCATGTCGGCGTGGCCGTGGTAGCCGCCGTCGATCTTGACGAGCTTGCTTCGCCCTGTGAATCCGCGCGCCACGCGCAGCGCCGACATGGTCGCCTCGGTTCCCGACGACACGAAACGCATGCGCTCCAGCGACGGGAACGCCGCCCGGATGGCCTCGCCCAGCTCGACTTCACGCTCGGTGGACGCGCCGAAGGTGGTTCCGCCCGCGGCAGCCTCGGCAATGGCCGCCACGACCTCGCGGTTGGCGTGCCCGAGAATGAGCGGCCCCCACGAGCCCAAAAAGTCGGCGTAGCGATTGCCGTCCGCATCCCAAACGTAGGCGCCTTCGCCGCGCGCCAGAAACACCGGCGTGCCGCCCACGGCCTTGAAAGCGCGCACAGGGGAATTCACGCCGCCGGGGAACAGCCCGCAGGCCTGCGCGAAAAGTCGCTGCGATTTCTCGTTGCGACCCATCTAGTTGGGTTTCCCGTCGTTGTCGTTCCCACCGTCGTTCCCACCGTCGTTCCCGCTGTCGACGGGCTCAGCTGGCTCGGCGGTATCGTCGCCGTCGTCGCCATCATCGGGCTCGTCCTCGTCGTCGGCCAGGGCTTCCTCGCCCAAATCTTCCTCGACCAGGGGCTGCTCCTCGGCGCGTGCCGCCGCCACCTCGGGCGAAACCTCGTGCTCGCCTTCCTCTTTGTCGGCCATGCGTTCCATGGCCACCACCACTTCGTTTTCATCGAGCCGGATGAGCCGCACACCCTGCGTGTTGCGGCCGATGGTGGGAATGCCGTCCATGGGCATGCGGATGAGCTTGCCGCTGGTGGTGATGAGCATCAGGTCTTCGTCGTCGGTCACCATGCGCAGGCCCACGACCTTGCCGTTGCGCTCGGTGGTCTTGATGGTGATGACGCCCTTGCCGCCGCGATTCTTGGTGGGGTAGTCGGTCGAAATGGTGCGCTTGCCGAAGCCGCGCTCGCACACCGTCAGCAAGGTCGCCGGCGCCTCGCGCGGCACCGCCGCCATGCCGATGACGAAATCGTCCTTGTCGCGCAGCCGAATGCCGCGCACACCGCCCGCCGAGCGTCCCATCGGCCGCACGTTTTCCTCGCGAAAGCGAATGGCCCAGCCGTCGCGCGTGCCCAGCATCAAGTCCGAATTGCCCTCGGTGATGCGCAGCCCGACCAGGTCGTCGTCTTCCTGAATCGACAGCGCGATGATGCCCGAGCTGCGAATGTTCTGGAACGCCTGCAACGAGGTCTTCTTGATCTTGCCGCGCTTGGTGGCCATGACCACGAA
>Ga0182027_10004851_pt1 | contig 20638 bp, 21 predicted proteins | sample 712E1DmetaG_FD_121300 | JGI IMG/M metagenome (GOLD analysis project Ga0182027, IMG submission 121300) | Permafrost microbial communities from Stordalen Mire, Sweden - 712E1D metaG (Illumina Assembly) | ecosystem: Environmental > Terrestrial > Soil > Wetlands > Permafrost | place: Sweden...
AAGATTGCTTTCTGACAAATTCACCCCTGATGTTGCTGGCGTCATTAAAACCGCTAATATAAGTCCGGGCAAATTTCTTTAGTGATTGAAAATTAAATTTGTCATTGTCACCCTTAATTTGCTTGAAAAGCTCAAGATGTTTTTTATAGAGTTTCATTTTTTGTACAGGTGTTAGAGATGTCCACTTATCATCAGGGTCAAAAACATAAGGGTTGGCCCATGCGCCACGGCCGATCATTATGCCATCGAGTTTGTACTTCTTGGCCAGCTCCAAGCCCTGTTTTCGCGACATAACATCACCGTTGCCCACAATTAAAGTTTTTGATGCAATTTTATCTCTTATTTCACGCACTTTGCCGATATCCTCCCAGCGATTTGGGACTTTACTCATTTCTTTGGTGGTACGCCCATGAACGGTTAACATATCTATTCCCTGCTCTAAAATAAATTGCGGCCACGTAAGATCTACCTTATCAAAGCCGGTACGCAATTTAACGCTAATAGGAATTTTATCGGCAACACCTTGCTTGGTGGCGGCAATAATTTCGGCCGCCAAAGGGCGATTATTTATCAACGCCGAGCCGCCGCCGTGTCTTACTATAGATTTATCCGGGCAGCCCATGTTGATATCAATGCCGGCGAATCCCATTGCCACCAGCTCACTGGCAGTTTTTAGATAATTTTCAGGGTTTTTACCCCAAATTTGAGCAAATATGGGTTGTTCTTTTTTAGTAAATTTTAGATGGTGGATGATTTTATCACGCCCCCTGCTTTGCAGACCATCAACGTTCACAAATTCGGTAAACATCAGATCCGGCTTGGCGCATTCAACCACAATTTGGCGAAAAACGCTGTCGGTAACCTCGTCCATCGGTGCCAACGCAAAAAACGGCTTTGGTATATCAAGCATTCTTATCATTCTAGACTCGCACTATGTTGTAATCTTGAGTTTAATATATTTTATCGCACCTATAGGTTGGATCTTTTTTCTGTCTATTAGCTAAAATTTTACGTGCCTTACCATAATATAAATTATATTTTTTATCTTCTTCACCAGCAAATTTATCAATATTAAACGCAAAGCGACAAATTCCGTTAAATGCACAGATAGTACAAGCACTATCAAGTAGAGACTGTGCATCTTCTTCAGCGTTTTCGGCACGACCGTCAACTGCTTTTATTCCGCCATAATCTTTAAGTTTTTGAACTGCCATAAAATCTGGCATGTGTCTGGTTCGTCCTGATTTATTACGTCTATTGATTGCATCTAAAACTTTGTTAACTTTTTCTACCGGGACTTCATTTAAAACTGTGTTTCCAGCCGTTTTTCCAAAGTCAGGAAGACTTTCTCGAATAATAATGGGGCCATCTACGCTACCATGCGGAAAAGCCTGGAATAAACGATCTTGCCCGGGATTTTCTGGAGTCTTTTTTGCCATTACCTGTTTATTATAACACTATTCTGCTTATTTGTCTATTGTAGGATTCCGGTGAAAGGGCATGCAGATAACATCCGGTTTGGTATTTAATTGTTTATTAAACTCTTGTCTGTGTTCTGCTCTGGCAAACCAGTTTGAAAAACCAAATGCATAAGCATGCTGATAACCATACCCTTTTGCAAGTACATCTATAAAACACTTGTCCTTATCTATTGATTCATCACAATAAAAACACACTTCTTTTTCTAACACTAAAGCTCCGAGCAACATGATGTCGTCACATTTATCACAAATCGCTTCGGCGTTAGCATTGGGGTATTTTTCTGAAATAGGATGGTATCTTTTATGTCTTGCATATTCTTCATCCTGTTTAGTAAGTTGGAACGCAAAACCTTTATCTTTGTTAGTATCAGAAATAATATTAAATATCTTTAATATCCCTCTTATCCGGGCCGATCTAACACAATCCACTATCTCTTCGTCCCTTGAACCAAAACATGGCTTAAATTCAAGGCCAAGTTGGCCTTTTATTTCCTTTTTCATAAATATAGTTAGACACTGTTTAATAAATTTGTAAAATCTATTCCCAGCGAAAGATTCGGAATGCGATGAAGTAGATTACTACAGCCCAAATAGCCATTAGCCCAAGTTGCGGGCCAAGAGCGAACAAGCTTTTACCTTCTGTAACAATTAACCTAAAACCATCAATAACAGGTGTCAAGGGTAAATAATTGGTCATCCCCTGTAGCCATTCCGGCATAAGATAGCGCGGGAAAAATGTGCCGGACAAGAACATTAATGGAAAAGATATTAAGTTGCCAAGCGGTGCAGCCTGCCGTTCGTTTTTAGCCCAGCCACCTATTGCTAATCCAATCCCATAAATTGTAAAAATACTTAAGATGGCAAATATAGCCAGGGAGATATAACTACCCTTCATATGTAAATGGAAAACCAATACCGAAACGCTGAACATAATAGCTATCGAAAACAGACCGATTACACTCTGCGAAAGCACGTTTGACGTAAAATATTGCCAAACTCTAAGGGGTGTAGTATGTAAGCGACGCAAAATCCCCTGTTTTTTAAGCTCCGGGAAAACATTAACCGGCCCAAAAATACCAAGTGCCAACACCGAAAAACCCAGTAACCCCGAAAAAGTATAATCAAACTGGGTTAAACTGCTTTGATTGGTTGATTTAGTCACAACAGTAAATGGAGTGGAAATTTTAACAAATTGAGTATTAACAACATTAAATTGATCTTGTAATATCGAAGCCAAGGTGCTGGCAGCCTGCTGGTTGTTTTGATTATAATAAACAGTTAATTGGCCGTTGGGAATTCCATTACGTACAGAACCAAAATCTTGAGGCAAAACTAGAGTAGCATCTAGTTCACTGCGCTTCATTTTTTCTTTTGCAGAGCTAAGAGTTTGGACTTTAGGGTCAATCTTTAGGACCTTGGTCTTATTGGCCTGAGCAACAATTTGCTGTGAATAAGGGCTGCTTGACTGATTTATAAGAGCCACCTTAAACGATACATTGCTGGTGTTATGAAACAGCGAGCCAAAAATAACCAAAAAGATAAGCGGAAAAACGACTGTAAAAAATATGGCCAATCTATCCCTAAAATAGCGCTTGGTATTAAGCCTGGCAAAAGTAATAATGGTATAAAATGATTTTTTCATTTTGGTTATTCCCTTAAATGCTTACCCGTTAAATCAATAAAAACGTCTTCTAGATTGGCTTGCTCGACTTGGTGCTCTTTCTTAAAGCCGGTGGCCAGCAATTTTTTGATCAGATTTTTGGGTTTATCTATGGCAACGATTTTACCGTTATCCATAATAGCTACCCTGCTGCACAACATCTCCGCCTCTTCCATGTAGTGAGTAGTCAAAATCACCGTTACGCCCTTGGCCTGAATAGTACGGACCAAATTCCACAGATGTCGGCGGGCCTGCGGGTCTAGACCAGTTGTCGGCTCATCCATAAAAAAGACTTGGGGGCTATGAACCAAAGATGCTGCAATACTCAGTCTTTGCATCTGGCCACCGGATAATTGCTCCACGTAAGCATCAGCCTTTTCAGTTAAATCAACATCTTCCAGAAATATCTTGGAATCAATTTTTTCTCCGTAGGCCGCGGCAAACATCACCAATATTTCTTTAATTTTGGATTTATCCTGAAAGGCTGGTGATTGAGGCTGCACGCCAATGAGATAGCGGACTTTTTGAGGGTTTTTAGCCACGTTAATGCCGTTAACCGTAGCAATTCCGTCATCTATCGGCCGGATAGCCTCTATCATCTCAAGAGTTGTTGTTTTACCGGCGCCGTTGGGCCCTAATATCCCAAAAATTTCACCTTTTTCCACTTCGAAGGAGATATGATCCACAACGGTTTTACCGCTGTAACGTTTGGTCAAATTTCTAATTTTTACTATACTCATTGCACTAAAAATGTTACCACACCTTCGATAAAATAAAAAAACCGCCCTAAAAAGAGCGGCCTTTTTACATTCAGTTCTATCTATTTGTTGCGCTTAATGGTTAAGAAACCATTGCGTGGGTTTTCGTTAACCGAAAAACCGGCTGGCAAAGCATCGATAGTCTCTGCTCGCTTGTCCTTACTAAAATAATAGATGGTCTGCTTTTTACCACCGCGAAGAGTAACAACTTTTGAATTTAAGAAGTATGTTACCCCTTTTGAGTTCGTGTGCTGATATGCCACTTTCTCCTCCTTACACTGTTAGTAGTACCCTTACCATACGCTGTCGGTTTTACTCTTGTCAATCACTTTTTTAAAAAAGCTGTCTTAAACACTTGATTATCAAGTATCACTTGCGGTACACTTTGGCTACAAGCATTAGCAACATAAAAGAGGTGTAAATAGCATATGAACGATTATTTGAACCGAATGGGACGACCAGCACAAGTTGCCAACGGAGGTGGCCCAGAAGCCCCTGCACAACATCCTGCGGTTGGCGGACCAAATAAAAAAAGAAAAATTCCAAAACCCAGTCTAAAGATGGCCTTTATGACGTTTTTAGTCTGCATAGTTATACTTTTAGTCGCGCTAGTGGTATATGTTTTTGTCTATAAAGACAATACTGCAACCATGTCTCAGGTAAAAATCAAGCAATACCAGGCGGTTTTCCTGAACAGTGCTGACGGTCAGGTATACTTCGGTAAGCTTACCTCGCTTAACAGGAACTACTATAAATTAACAGATATCTACTATGTCCGTGTTCAAACGGTCCAGCCGGACAAGAACAGCACGGCCACAACCCAGAATATTTCGCTCGCCAAATTGGGTAACGAAATCCATGGCCCAGAAGATGTTATGTACATTAATAAAAGTGACGTGATGTTCTGGGAGAACCTAAAAGAGAGCGGCCAAGTTGTCACAGCTATCCGTGCTTATCAAAAGAGCGGCGGCCAAACAACCAATACCACTCCGACTACTAACACCACAACCAATACAACCAACACCACAACCAATACAACTCATTAAATCATCAAGTAATTGGTTTAAAAATCCCCCGGCTTCAAAGTTCGGGGGATTTTTTTAAGATTTCTTTAGATAACCTTTAATAAACAGACTAGCCAGTAGCCTGGCAATTAATAATAGACCCAGTATGGCCGTTATTACCAAAGACCAGCCGGCTAAATCTGGCGACCAGATAGGACTGGCAAAATCAAAAGTATAAGCCTCTTTGGGGGGTAAGTTTAGTTGCGGAATATCACTACCGTGCGCAGTCACATAATCTTCTATACATTGGGCTCTGGCGGGAATGGCTAAACTTGGCTGCTCACACTTATTTTGAGCATCTTTATAAATTTGATCCGATCCTCCCTTAGCGGCTAACTGGGCTCTGGCAGTTGCTACGTCTCTGTTAAACTTATTAACTAATTGGATGGGCAGTTCATCGCTATTGCTGCCGGTCCTCAAATTGGTGTTCATATGGCTATAGACAAATTGGCGTAGATTATTCAAGGCCGTTTCGATATTCAGATCCTGTTGGTCGGCAGTCAAGACGGCTTGCTTTAGTTCTAACATCTTTAAGTTATTAGCCCTCAGAGCATATATACTGATTGCGCCGCTGGCCACCAAGGCCACAACCAGACCCGCTAATGACAATTTTCGGAAATGATGCCACAGATTATAGAGTTTGTGCTTATTCATACAATAGATTGTATCGTTTTTAAGTTTATAACGCTTAAAAAATTTACACTATAGGTGTTATTTTTATGAGGGGGTTTATACTATATAGACAAATGCATATATATTTTTCCGGGATTGGCGGCACTGGTCTGGGGCCTTTGGCGTTAATTGCCAACAAAGCCGGTTATAAAGTTTCGGGGTCAGATAGCAAACAAAGTCAGTATACAGACTACCTACTTAAACATGGTATAAGTTTGCATATCGGCCAGACAAAAGAACAAATAGCCGCTGAACATACCAAAAATCCAATTGATTGGATCGTGTTTTCATCGGCAGTATTAATAACCAACCCGAATAACCCTGAATTGTTATTTGCCAAAGCTAACAATATAAAAATTACCAAACGTGATGCCTGTCTGAACATGATTTTAGATGAAAAAAAGCTAAAACTAATCGCTATTGCCGGTACGCATGGTAAAACAACTACTACCGCCATGGTGGTCTGGCTGTTCAAAGAGCTTGGTATCCCGGTCAGTTATTCGGTAGGTGCCAAGATTAATTTCGGGCCTATGGGCGCCTATGAGTCATCCAGCGAGTATTTTGTTTATGAATGCGATGAGTTTGATAGAAATTTCTTAAGCTTTAAGCCATACATTAGTATTATTACAATAGTCGACTGGGATCATCATGAGATATACACTACCAGAGACGCCTATAAACAGGCTTTCATTGATTTTATTCACCAAAGTAACCATACATACATTTTTAACAGAGATGCGGAATACCTGAAACTCTACACCACCAATTCTATTTCCCTATTGCCCAACGAAGATGCGATTTTAAAAAATATCAAGCTTAAGGGTTTACAAAACCGACAGAATACCAGAGTCGCTTTGGGGGCTATTGCCCCAATAACCAACAAAAGTGTGGATGAACTAATAACCATTGCCAACCGTTTTCCCGGCTCATCTAGGCGTTTTGAACCGCTTGCCCCCAATATTTACACCGATTATGCTCATACTCCGGAGGAAATACGGGCCACGATGGAAATGGCCCGAGAAATATCTAGTGATGTAATCGTAGCTTATGAACCGCTAACGGATAGACGCCAGCACTACATGAAGGACCAGTATGATGATGTTTTTGAAACCACCAAAAAAATTTATTGGCTACCCAGTTATCTTGCCAGGGAGGATCCCAATCAAAAAATTCTCACACCCGATGAACTCGTATCATATCTTAGTGAGCAAACCAACGCCGAAACCGCTGTACTCAGCGACAGCTTAAAAGAAAAATTACTGGCCCATGCCGCAAATGGCGATCTGGTTGTCTGTATGGCCGGTGGTGGCGGTAGTAGTCTGGATGAATGGGCCCGTCAAGAATTATCCGCTGAAGCCCAATAAAACCGCAGCCAAACCCCACTTTTAGACTAAAGAAATAATATATGTCCTAGTTTAAACCAAGAGCCGAATCCGAAACTGCTGCCGAACCGAAATCATTGTTATCATCTAACACTGTGATACGTTCCTTGATGCTACTCGCATATTGGTCAATGTCGGCAGCCTTTATAGGGCTAACGGTATCAATATCACCATGATCAATGGAACGTACAACCCTTGTACCAATCTGTATTTGCTTAACTGTTATGTAAGCACCCGAGTGCAAAAAACTATAAGTGGCAGCAGCTACCATCAAAGCCGCCATCAGCACGGCTATGCCGATTGCCAAAACCGGATTTGCCCCCTCTATTATTTCTGGTTGTTGGTTATCTTCAGGCATATTTTAAATAGTCAGCCTCTTTTTTAATTGATTAAATATACTGCTGTCCGAGTTATTGATAATATTTTTGAGATTGATTGCATCATCAAGCAACTTGGCTCTCTGCAAACGCATAATAATTAAGCCGGCCTTAAATTGCTCGGGTTTTTGTTGGCAATCAACACCGACAACATCATCCAGTGAAGTCCCGTAATGATCAGCCTGCAACGTAAACTGATCTAGTGCCTGCTGAATTCTACCAGTCAGTAAATCAGCTTCCGAGGCATCAGCACCTTGCCTGATCATCCGGAGTTTGATAGCTTGAAGCTCATCTTGAATATAGCTATAGGTATCAATCCTCGCCCGAACCAGTCTGTCGGTATCGTTCTGAATAAGTTTTAGTGAACTTTGAGCATTTTGACATTTACTGACAATAGATGCCTTGGATGCATCATCAAGAACAATATTTTGTGTGACAACCGCTTGCGATAACCGCTCATCGCTGCTTGTACCGTTAGAAATATCCGTAGTTTGAGCTAAAATTTTTAATGGAAAAAATAGCCCAACCATTATGGCAAAAAGGATGAAAAATCGAGTCGGCATCGCATTTATTGTAACATTAAACTACCGGAGTAAATTATATAATACCCCTGTTTTTATCAAAAATAGTTAAATTTATTTACGCCACAAACCTTTAAAGATTCTTTTTAGACCATGGGGTTTGTCAATCCCTGACGCGTTGTTAGCATTTTCCGCCATCGCTTTGCTGGGATCATTAACAATTACCGGCTTTGGCGTATCAGCAGTCATTCGGGGTGGAGTTTCGTCTGGCGGCAAACCCATCATGTCAGTTATCTCAGGATCCATCTGGCCAGAAGCCTCGTTTTTTGATAATTTATTTAACCCAAACATAATTTAATTATCTTTATTATAAACTTATGGCGCCAGCCTATTAATATCACGTGGGAACAAAGTAGCCTCTTTAACATTATCAAGACCAATAATTTTTTCAGTCAAACGCTCCAAGCCCATCCCAAAACCGCCGTGCGGAGGCAAACCATATTTAAAAGCCATCAGGTAATATTTAAAACCGGGATGTTCCGGATCGGCACCGATTGATTTTAGTTGAGCTACAAGTTTATCATAACGATGTTCACGCATTGTGATAGTCGCAATCTCCACACCTCTGAATATTAAATCAAAACGGTCTACAATCTTCGGATCATTTTCTTTTCTTCGATGATAAAATTTTGCATCACTGGCAGGCCATTCGATTACAAAAACAGCTTCACTATTTAAATTCTTCTTGGACCACTCGGTAATCCACTTCTCTTCATTCGGTCGCATATCTTTCTCGCCAATACTGTTTTCACCGGTGGCTTTAGAGTATTTTTCATGAACTTGCGTCAGTGTGATTGATGGAATGTCTGTTGGTAATTCAGGTTTTACGGCATTCCAAAGTTTTAGCTCATCCGGGCATCTTTTCCAAACACCTTCAACCGCCGCATGAAGCACCCCGCTGGCTATAGCTTGTAAATCGGAATATTCTATAAAGCCTGCCTCGACATCTATAGTAATGAATTCTGCCATATGACGGGTTGTAGCCGAAAGCTCGGCCCGGTAAGTCGGATTAATCTCATAAGCTCTCTCGAATACGCCCACCATCATTTGTTTATAAAATTGGGCGCTTTGAGCCAAAGTGGCTTCTTTGCCAAAATAATCAGTTTTAAATACTTCGGCACCGCCCTCTGTCGCTTCGGCCAATAGTTTTGGAGAGTTAAACTCGGTAAAATCTTGGCTATCTAAATATTCTCTGATGGACTTTAATATATTGGCTTGAATTTTAAAGACAGCCGCCTCTTTTAGATTGCGTAGGCCAATTGGGCGATATTCGAATAATGTATCGAGGTTCTCAGGTTTATGATCCAACGGTTTGTCAATTTCTACCGGCGAAGCATCCTCTACAGGCACCAGAATTTCTATTTTGGCATTATGTATTTCAGCGCCACCAGAGGCTCGTTCATCTTTAAACACTTTGCCCGTAACCGATAATACGGTTCCGATCTGTAAACCGCGGAGTTTTTCAACTTCTTTTTTATCTTCTACCAAAACTTGTATCAACCCCGCCCGGTCACGAACATTGATAAATGTCAAACCACCGAGCAACCGTTTTTTATGCAACCAGCCCTTGATGGTAATGACCTTATCTATGTGAGAGTTAACGCTGTTAGAAAGTATTCTCATATCTGGCTCATTATAGCAAATCAAACCTCTTCTGCCTTGTGGGCCTGTTGCTTTTGCTTGGCGGCAATCTTAGCGACTTCTCTAAGATCATCAAATTTATCAAACTCATCCAGAAGCGGATGGCCAATTATTTGTTGCAGTACATCTTCTATAGACAGTACCCCAACTATGTCTTCAAATTCATTAACCACCACAAACATATGGTGTTTGGTCTTAATAAAAGCCTGCATGGCATGGTCTAGAGTTTGCTGCTCGTTAATATAATAGACATCCTGGCGCATGATATCACCGGCCGATTTGGAATTTTTTACCCTTAAAGCATCTTTTAACAGCAATGTCCCCACAACATTTTGATTACTACCCTGAAAAACCGGGAAGCGGGAATGACCGCTATCGTGCAATTCGCCCAAAACCACCGGCGTTAACTGTTCTTCAAAGCTAATAAAATGCACCGTATTCAAGGGCGTCATATAATCACCAATCAGTTTATCTCCAAAAACCAGGGCATTCTCGGCAATTTTAAGTTCGTCATGACTGACATGATCAAATTCTTCGGCATTATGACGCAAAATTTCCAAGAGTTCATCCTTGCTTTGAATTAAAAGTAGCGGTTCGGGTTGAATCCACCGGCCGACGCCCATTTCAAACCATTTTAAAATTGGAAACAAAATTCGCAATAACCGTTCAATATAAGGGCTAACTATAGCTGCCATATGCAGGCTGGGCTTTGGCCGCCGCGTCCAGGGCAAAATAGCATGAATTAGAACAACCAGCGGTACGGTGACAACAATTGTCCAGATCGAACCAATCAAACTATGAAATAAAAGGATGATACAGGATGTCAAAAACCCCAAAATCGCCCATATCAAAATCCACAACTGAACACCATAAACGCGAACCGGATAAACTGTTCTGGCATAAGGATTACCCGACCTGGCTTGCCGTTTAAGTTCACTAATGCTCATATATTCGAAGCTGCGGATCAGTAAAATAAAATACAGCGTCAAAATTATGGCAGCGATTAGTAGAATAATTTGAATCATGGCTCTATTAGTAGTTTATAGCAACCTAAAAATAAAATGCTAATTACTTTTATTTAAAATCAGGTTTATGAATAAGCTGATACAATAGTCACTAGCAAATTATTTGGAGAAATTAATGGACAAACGTTTTATTACAATTTTAGTAGTTATCATTTTGGCAATTGCCGGGCTTTTTATTTTTACAAACAAAAAAAATAGTTCATCGGGCAGCACCACCAGCACAAACACCGGTGTCAGTAACCACACCGAAGGCAACAGTTCCAGTAAGGTTCATCTTGTGGTTTACGGTGATTTTCAGTGCTCTGTATGTGAACAAATGTATCCCATAGAAACACAGGTGTTGCAAAAATACTTGGGCCAAATAACTTTTACTTTCAAGCATTTTCCGCTTGATAGCGCTCACCCAAATGCCCGGGCAGCTAGCAGAGCGGCTGAGGCTGCGGGTTTACAGGGTAAATTTTTTGAAATGCACGATCTTTTATACGGAAACCAGAATTTGTGGATTAATTCCAGTAATCCACAAACTATATTTGATAAGTTTGCCACCAGTTTAAGTTTAAATATAACCAAATTTGATGCCGATTTTAGCAGCGGAGCCGTTAACTCAACTATCAACGCCGACTATCAAGAAGGTGTCAGTAAAGGGGTTGATGGTACACCGACATACTTCTTAAACGGCACCAAGCTCAATAATGAGAATATATTCTCGGTCGATCAATTCTCGGCTGTAATCGACCAGGCCATTAAAAACGCCTCAAAATAAACTTAGTATTCGATATAAATCTGCCATGAGGCAAGTAAAACTCTGACCCTAATATGTTGGCTACGAGTAGCAACTGTTTTTATTTTTATAGACATAGACACTAAGCCCACTCCCCATTTTTTATTTTTTATTCCTTACATTTTTGTCTCTTGGGGGATTCCCCCCTTTGAAAAGTGACAGGTTAAATACTATCAGAACTAGTCTATAGGCGTCAAGCCGCTTATGATATGTACCAACAACTTCGAATAATGTATGCTAGAGTCTAGTACTTAAGAAGTAAATAAAAAATGCCAGCTAATATTTTTGTTGAACTCAGCGTTGTCATTGCCATCGGTGCCGGTATTTCTTTGATTATGCGGATTATCAAGCAGCCCTTAATTATCGGCTATATCTTAACCGGCCTGTTTGTCGGCCCTTCGATTTTAAATATCGTTAATAATGATCAGACTATTAACGTCTTTGCCAATATCGGTATAGCCCTGCTGTTATTTATTATCGGTTTAGGCCTTAGCCCCCGCATTATTAAAGAAGTTGGCAAGGTAGCTTCTATTACCGGAATTATTCAAATATTATTCACAACTCTGATTGGTTTTGCAGCTGGACGTTTATTCGGTTACACCAAAACAGAAAGTGTTTTTGTCGGTCTGGCACTAGCCTTTAGCAGTACAATTATCGTCCTGAAACTATTAAGTGATAAAAAAGAACAGACCAGATTGTATGGCAAAATTACTATCGGTGTTTTGCTGATTCAAGATATAGTCGCCGCAGTAGTATTAATCTTGGCAACCGCCCGCAGCGAGGGTAGTTTCTCGCTAGTAGCCTTATCAACCCTGGCCTTAAAAGGGTCATTAATATTAATACCTCTATTTTTGATAGGTAATTTAATTTTGCCAAAGATGAACAAGCTGATTGCCGGCAGCCAGGAATTTTTATTTTTATTTGCCATAGGCTGGGGTTTTGGAGCCGCAGCGCTATTTGAACATTATGGTTTCTCCATAGAAGTCGGCGCTTTGTTTGCCGGCGTCGCCTTGGCTAACTTAACCTACGCCCAAGAGATTGCCTCACGCTTAAGACCGTTAAGAGATTTTTTCGTGGTAGTCTTTTTTATTGTTCTCGGCACTCAGCTGAATTTTAGTAATTTCGGAGCTATTTGGTTGCCGGTACTGATATTTTGTGCCATAGCAGTATTACTTAAACCGATAATAACGATGGCAATCATAGGTGTGCTGGGTTATACAAAAAATACCAGTTTTAAATCAAGTAGCGCCCTGGCTCAGATAAGTGAGTTCTCATTGGTGTTGGTAATCTTAGGCAAGCAACAAGGATTGATAAAAGGCGATATTGTTAATATTTTCACCATCGTGGCTCTTATCACAATCGCCATTTCGGCTTATGTTATCACCTACAGTGACTCCCTATACGCCATACTGGAACAAAATCTGACAATATTCGAACGGCACAAAACCAAATTAGAAAACAATCACAAACAACGTTACGACATGGTTCTGTTCGGCTATAAAAAAGGCGGCAGCGAGTTTATCAAGGTTATGGAACAAATGAAAAAAAGTTTTGTTGTAATCGATTACGATCCAGAAGTTATCGATATAATGACCCATCAGAATATTGATTTCGTTTACGGAGATGCCACTGATATCGAGCTACTTGGCGAAGTCCACTTGGCAGGCGCTAAATTGGTAGTCTCCACAATTAGCGACCATCCGACAAATATTTTTCTAGCCCGTTGGCTGGAACGTGTTAACGCTAATGCTGTATTTGTTTGTGCGGCTGAAACCGCCGAACAAGCTTCCAATTTATACGAAGAAGGTGCGGCTTACGTTATGATGCCCCATTATATTGGCAGTGAAAAAATTAGCTCATTTATCAAGCGCAATGGTTTTAATAAAACCGAGTTCAGACGTTTCCGCGAAAAACACCTGCTTTATTTGCAAACTCATTACAGTTAATAGAGCTCTTGCCTACTTGGTTTCAAAACTTTTCACTACATTACTTAAAAGAGTGTAATCGGGATGGATATTGTGATCTATATAAACAAAAAAATACTTATGGGCTGTGTTGTTTTTGCTTTTTATGGTCACACCATAACCCTCTTCTAAACTGGCGGTACCGACAGTTTGCTGTCTAGACAAGTCGCATGTAAAATTTATATTCCGCCATTTGGCCGCCCAACTTCCAGACAACCCTTGGCTGTTATTAGCTAGGGGGGCACCCGTAAAAGTATTACAATCATCCGATAAATCACCAAGTACCAGATGATTGTTTGACACTGTTAATGGAAGTAATCTGGTAATAGCATAATCGCCAGGAAAGATATCAACATAGACTCTAAGCCATCGGTTATCATAATCTTTTTGCTTGTTTTGATATTCGTAATAGAGCTGGTTAGAGAATGGGTTTTGACGCCCAAGAAATACCCAGGTACTTGGCAAAGTTATTTTGAAATATTCATTCACAAAATCAGTGGTTTTGGGGCTGACGGTGGCAACTTCTGTACCGGCTTTGGTAAAACTGGCAGAGTTGCTATCATCTCTCAAGAACACAAACCACCCGAGTGCAACCAAGGCTATGGCAAATGGTACGACATACAAAATAAACCTGAAAAAGATTATTTGTTTCCGCTGCCGTTTATTAGCTGTGTACATGTCGAACCAAACGGGTTATACCGCTAATGGTATTATAGCGTGAATTGACTAAAGAGTCTTGATTTACACCCTGCTTTACAATAAATTCTTTATTGCGTTAACAAACGCCGCCTCTTTAAGAGAGATGTTCTTTGTAGCTGACGTCTGACACAGTTTTTTGGTGGCTCTGACCATATAATCTTCTAATTTATCGTTTACTTTATCGACAGGCCAGTGTTCAGCTTTATTGTTTTGCAGCCATTCAAAATAACTGACTATTACGCCACCAGCATTAGCTACGATATCCGGTAAAATCACAATACCTTTTTTATAAAGATAATCGTGAGCCATCTCATTAACCGGCCCGTTAGCCAGCTCGACAATATATTTTGCCTTTATGTTACGCCTGTTTTTCTCGGTAACAGAATCTCCAAGAGCCGCCAGTACCAGAATATCGACAGGTAGGGCCAGCAATTCTTCGTTGGTAATAATTTTTGATGATTTATCTGGGTAATCGGAAAATCTACCTCTTTTTTCTTTATATTTGTTTAGCCGACCAGCTTTTAGTCCTTCTTGTTTATAGACTGCAGCGCCAGAATCACTAGCCGCTATTAATTTCCAATTTGGTTGCTCTTTTTCAGCTATAAGGCTAAAAAATGACCCAACATTACCAAAGCCCTGAACAGCTATTGTCAGTTCTTTGTTGCCAAGTTTTAGATATCTAAGTAATTCCCTGAGAGAAATCACACCACCCCGTCCGGTGGCAGCGTCACGGCCTTCACTACCGCCTTTTTCGATACTTTTACCGGTAAAACTGGCCCTGCTTTTATCACCCGTTAACAATTCATATTCATCAACCATCCAATCAATAATTCGGCTATCAGTATTCACATCAGGCGCCGGCACATCTTTTTGAGGCCCAATATGAGGTACTAAATGTTTGGCATATTTTCGGCTTAGTTCTTCTAATTCAACATCTGATAACTGGCGGGGATCAACCGTAACACCGCCCTTGCCTCCGCCAAGCGGCAAACCGACGACGGCCGTTTTAAAACTCATAAGCGTTGATAGAGCCCTAACTTCATCTAAATTGACTTCTGGGTGAAAACGGATACCGCCTTTATACGGCCCTCGCTTATTATTGTGTTGCACTCGGTAAGCTTGAAAGGTTTTACCGTTTTTTAATTTAATCTCAAAAACATGTTCGGCGTTAATTTTTATTAACTCTTCAATTTCTTTATCTGTTAAAGATAGTAGTTTGCCGCCTCTTTTTATTAGTGACTGAGCAGTATCTAACATAAGACCCCTTAATTTAAATTAACTTGACTGTCGTAGACTATTTTAACAAACTATGAAAAATCAGAATTTCATCAAGAATAGGGTTTTACAGCAACTTTATCTCTTGAAAAACTAAAACCAAAAACACTGCCCTCACCCTCGATACTGTTAAATATAATTGCTCCACCCTGAGCTACAATAATTTTACGGGCCATATAAAGCCCTAAACCTGTCCCATCCGGACGCATTTTACGGGCATTGTTGGCTCTGTAGAATTTCGTAAACAGTAGAGGTTGATCGGCTTTTGATACACCAAGCCCCGTATCTGTCACAATGTATTCTATATTATTGTCAGTCGCCTTAAGTTCCACGGTAATACGGCCACCCTTGGGTGTGTAATATAGGGCATTGTCCAAGAAATTCATTATAACTTGGCGAATCTTAGTTTCGTCAAGCATGGCTAGTGGAAAATTAGTAGGCTTATCATAAATTAACCGAATATTACGTGAGGCTGCCACCTCGCTTAATTGGCTGACTTCACCCTCTACAACCGTTGGTAAATCTGTCACTTTATTGGTGATCAAGAATTTACCGGTTCGGATACGCGAAACATTTAGTAGGTCTGAGATCAAATAAACCATCCGCTGGGAACTGTTGAAGGCCTGTTGCAGCATGCTGCGCTGCGAGTTGGAAATCGTCCCTGCTTCACCATCTAAAACCATGCTGACATAGCCCTTCATACTGGTAAGCGGAGTCCGCAGTTGGTGGCTGGCCATACTGATAAATTCATCTTTAGCTTCATCTATTTCTTTTAGCTTGTCATTGGTTTGTTTAAGCTGCTCCAGCACATTTTGGTTTTCTTCAAGCAGTAATCGGTTATATAGAGCAATACCGGTCGATTCACTAAGGCGTTCGATCAGCTCAATATCGTCAAGATGCGGTACGGAATCGGCAATCCCTACAACCATAAAACCGGTTAATTTACCGCTGGCTTTTAATTTTGTTAAATAAATCGAGCGCAAATTATAACCCTTGCTCATTAATAACAAAGCTTCTTGGGTCACTTTGCTAAAAACATTAATACTGGAACGAACCGGATCTAAATTTTGGAAATCAATGATTAAGTTACGCTTCGGGCCACTTATCCATTCGCTATCAAGTGGAACTTTATATCTGGAGAGTAGATTGGTAATGGTTACCTGGGGCACTCTTTCGGCCACGGCTGGATTTATCGCCCAGCCCTGAAAATTTATAAAATTATCTGTGCTACTGTTGAGTGATAAAATAGCAACCATTTCGTATGGTGATGCGCTAATAATTGCTTTAGAGATATCATTACTTAATTGTTTTAGATCCCGATTTGATTCCAGAATTATCAAATCTATGGCTCGGAGGATTGATAAGGTTCGATTAATCTGGACTAAAGTCAGGTTCTGGGCATACATAACCTGAGCAATACGCTCAAGGTCATTCTTAAATTGAGCTTGCTTATTAAGCGCCTGGTTTTTTTCCAGTTGATTCTGGACTGTTTCTTTAAGCTGTGCCGGAGTCAATTGGTTCTACCCCAAATCTAAACTTAACTTGCGTTACCTCAGCGAAACCGGTAATGCTTCAGCCGGTAACCTGGTAATAAAACGGGAGGCAGCTTCTTTGCAGACTTCCACAGCGGCATGGCCAAAAAAGTCACGATATTGTCCGATTAAATCATCAATTACCTTGCTACCATCACCTATGACGCTGCAGTGGTAGGTATTGTGATCAACCGTTAATCCCTCGACACGATCAGCCTCTTCTATGGCCAACGCTCCTATAATTTGTTCCTGTTCTTTTATAATCTGGCTGCATATTTCGGTATAAATATTTTCTTTTTCGGAAATTGGCTGAATTGCCGGGGCGACAGGTTGGGTTGAAGCGGACGAAAAAGATGTTAAATTAGTCAGGGATTCTCTATCAGAGGAATTTGACGGAACGGTATTTACGAAGTTTCCTGGCGAGTTAATAGCCGGCTCCTGATTAACCGGAGGATAAGGTGGCAAATTCTCGACAGGCGGTGGAGCAACCGGTGTCTGTATCGGTCCCGAAATCGGCGGTTGGGGAGATGGTGGATTAATAGCCGGTTGGTCCGGTACAGGTGGCATACTATCCGGTTGTAAATCAGAATTATCATTATTTATTGGCGGCATTAATTATTCTCCTCGGTTTTAGGGCTTATTGTTGGTTCATCGGCCAAAGTTTGTCCGGCTAGTACGGTGTCTGATTGAAAATCCGGCTTATTTACCGTAGGCCCAGGGGTTGACTGGCTAAATGTTTGGCCTTGAGGTGGCAAATTCTCGACAGGCGGCGGAGCAACCAGGCCTTGTGGAAAAGCCGAAGTTTCAGGCACAGAAGTTGCAGAATTTGCTGTCTGCATATATTTAGGCCTAGATGGATCTAGCATGCAGAGCGCAATACAAAGAATAATGATTGATGCAAGATACAAAATATCTGAAATATCACCATTGTAATAAGTATTATTAAGACTCCTGTAATTAAAGACCGTATCGGCAATATACATAACGCCAAAACCGGCTAAAATTGTTAAAATCGGGTATTTAAAGCGACCACCCAGGTGCTTCCAGCTAAGACCAAAAATAGCTAACGCGATAGTAAATATAATCGCATCACCAACTGAGTAGCCTAAACTAAAAAATTGTGCCCATAGGGTTTGTTGACTATAACTGGCCCATCCGCCTCTGGCTACTACAACTAATAAATAATATGAAATAGCAATCATGGCCACTGATAAGACCAAAACAAGCATTTTACCGCTCAGTTTCTTTAAACCGTATTTGGCGCCTGTCGCTTTAGTAAGCTTAAGGACCCCATAAAACCACAGTGGTATACTGCTAAAAAATAAAATATCCAAGATCTTAGCTGGTTGATATTCTTGGTTTGGAAATTTAAATGCATAATACGTCCAGCCAGCTTGACCAATGCCCCACATTATTACACCAAGTGAGATAAAAAACACCGACTGGCCAACTTTGCTTTTCAGCCAACTCCAGTGTTTAGCAGTCATAATGCCTAAAACACCATATAAAATCGTTAGCACCGCCAGGCAACCAGCCCACCAAAAATCAATTTGTTGGCCTCTGGTTTTAGTAAATAACAATGCCCCGTCATAAACTAACAGAGCTATCGCCGTAACTACAATAATTTCAATTTTTAGTTTTTTATTCATATTGCTTGCGCTTACTTTATAGTTTAATCGTACAGCAATCAGATAAAAATTCAAAACAGATTACCAGTGATAAAAAACGGTTTTTTATTAAGCCTTAAGCTTTTTTAAATAAATGGCTTTTAAAAAAGCTTCTTCGTAACCATCAACGTTATGTTTTGGCGAGAATAAGTAAACCGCTCTTTTTCTGGGTACTCCGGCCGGGATCAAATCCACCTGCTTCATGCAATCAATTATCCGGTCAATGTATTTTAGTTGCGATTTACTGACCGTTAAATCATTTTCATTTAATTTAAGATCGTTTACCGGTACCAGCACCCCGGCCGAATCAATTAATTCGGTCAAGGAACCTAAAGCCGGGCCAACTACGGGTGTTCCGCAAGCCATGGATTCGGCCAGGACTAGCCCAAAAGGTTCCGGCCAAAGGTTGGTCATCATGGTTGCCTTGGCTCCCTGAAATAATTTTATTTTATCCCTTACCGGAAGTGATGAAGGATAAATTTTATCCTGTTTTTGCAAAAACGGTTCGACAAATTTTTCAAAGTAAGCTATCTCGTGCGGCTCCGCTTTCTTACCCAGCAGTACCATGGACAGCCCTAATCTATGGGCTACTTCCAAAGCGATATGCGGCCCCTTTTCCATACAATAACGGCCCACCCATAATAGATAATTACAGGGCTTTGCTTCTTTACCGACATTGAAATAATCAATATCCACAGCATTATAAACAGTCCCCAGGTGTCGGTTAACAGTTAGATATTTTAAATATCTTCTGGCTTGATCTTTACTGATACTTACAAAATAATTGCCTTGAACGGATAAATCATGGATTAGTCCGGGCATATGGTCTTTGGCCGGCCCGTGCAAAGTTTGGACAACCGGGATATTGCCAGTATTAATCAAGTCTTTGTCTTTTAGTACTATATCTACTTTGAATAAGTACTTGGATTTGTTTTTGCGCAGCTCGTGAGCATGCACCGCTAAAGTATTATCCCAAATCACATCCGGTTTTAAATCGATTGCCAGTTTATAGGCTTCGGCGTTGCAGGCTTTTTCTTTTTCAAAAGAAACGCTTTGGCCGAGAGCTTTTGGGCAAGTTGCCATTAATTTGGCTGAAGTCTTAGAATCGCCGGATGCAAATAAATAAACCTCGTGGCCACGCCTAACCATTTCTTCCACGGCAATAGATACTACAATTTCAATTCCACCGTATCCTTGATTTTTGCCCAAAATCGGCAGAACGACAGGGGCAATCACACATATTTTCATATTTGCTCAATATCTTGTGACCATATTATACACTTAAGAATTATTTGCCGCCATAAAAGTAATGGATGGCCTGCCCAGAAACCCGAGTTAGCTGATTTGATGTCAAAAATTTTCATTAATTAATTTGTGGGATGATATTATTAGCTTAGGTGTCTCATTTATATCTGATATTACAATTCATCTTTTTTGCCATTATTATCTGGATAGCCGGAATTTGGCTCGCCAGAACTACTGATGCTATCGATGCAAAATTCAGGTTGGGCAGCGCCTTCGGCGGATTGTTAATACTGGGTATTACCACCAGCCTACCAGAGATATCGGTGGCTGTATCGGCTGCCCTGCAACATCACTACGACATTATTATCGGCGCTTTGCTTGGCGGCATCGCAATTCAGACTGTTGTAATTAGCTTTTTTGATGCCAGGATGCGAGTCCGCGATGCTTTGACATTTTCGGCCGCTTCACTAACGCTGGTTTTAGAAGCAATTATTGTCATTATTGTCACCGTAGCGTCAATCATAGCCATAAAAACTCCTTTGATTGTGCCCCATACCAGTATCAGCATAGCATCGGTATTTATTTTCGGGTTTTGGTTTTTTGGGTTATGGCTTATCTTTAAAGCCCGTAAGGGTTTACCTTGGAGGGGTGAAGCTATCGCTGCCAACCCCGGACGTGAGTACCATGAACGTCAACAGGTTATCAATCATCCGTCCTTACGCCGGGCATCCACTTCTAAAATATTTATCATTCTTCTAATAACCGCTGTTGCTACGCTAATTGCCGGGGTCGGTTTACAATCCAGCGGCAGCCACATAGCTACCATCTTTCACT